>JAEEGG010012643.1_pt1 | contig 18177 bp, 14 predicted proteins | sample 9134161 | NCBI WGS metagenome assembly JAEEGG01 (sample SAMN16246543, study PRJNA631951) | gut metagenome | biome: gut microbiome; feature: rumen; material: CR-attached | host: Bos | place: Iran: Karaj | collected 2018-10 | reverse complement strand
CCTACGCGGATCCCGCCCAGTGGGAGGAGAAGGCGAAGGACCTCGCCGGCCGCTTCATCAAGAACTTCAAGAAGTACGAGAGCAACGAAGCCGGCAAGGCGCTGGTCGCCGCCGGTCCCCAGTTGTAAACCAATTGCGGCTTGGGCCGCAGCCACACAGTAAGGTGCAGGAAGCATCCCCAAAGGGTTGTGCTTCCTGCATTCTTTTTCCAGACTCCCCTACCCTTCCCGAAATTCACCCTCAGAGTGAAAGTGCCCTGAAGGAGTCTGCAAGACCTGTCGGGTCGGACACTGCGACGATTTTGGCTCAACATCAGAGGGAACAATCCTTAGAATGGCCTGAAGCACGGATGCGCTCCGACGGTGAATTTCGGGTTATGAGTTTCGGGGAGTTCACCGGAAATTGTTATATTTGTGGAGTATGGATGCGTTAGGATCGGACATCAAGTTCCTGCCGGGCGTGGGACCCAAGCGGGCCGAGCTGTTGAAAAACGAGCTCGGCATCAGCACGTTCGGCGAGCTCATCCGCCTCTACCCCTTCCGCTACATCGACCGCAGCAGCCTCCAGCGCATCGCCGACGTCCGTCCCGACCTCGCCTACGTCCAGATCCTCGCCCGCGTCACCCGCGTCATCCTCTACGGGCCCGGCAGCAGCGTCTTCTGGCAGAGCGGCCCCGGCGCACCGGAGACCCCGCTGGCCCCCGACGGCAAGCCCCTGCGCTTCAACGCCGTCAAGCGCCTCAGCGTCTGGGTCGCCGACGCCACCGGCGAGATGGAGATGGTGTTCTTCAAAGGCATCAAATGGAATTTCGACCGGCTCAAGCCCGGGCTGGCCTTCCTCTTTTTCGGGAAACCCGCCGCCTTCAACGGACGCATGAACATCGTCCACCCGGAAGTCGACCCGGCCCCCGCACCCGGGCAGGCGCAAGCCGGCGTCGGGACGCTCACCGGCGTCTATCCCAGCACCGAGAAGCTCAAGAACGGCGGCATCACCGGCAAGGTGATGAACCGTCTCCAGGCCGCCGCCCTGTCCCAATGCCTCCCCGAGGTCAAGGATCCCCTGCCCGACTACGTCCTGCAGGAAAAGGGCCTCTGTCCCCTGCGCTACGCCCTCCAGAACATCCATTTCCCCGAAAGCCAGGAAGCGCTCGCCCGAGCCACTTACCGGCTCAAGTTCGAGGAACTGTTCTTCCTCCAGCTGTCCCTGCTGAAGCAGAAATTCATCCGAAGCCGGGGCGAGTGCGGCATCCCCATGCCCAAGGTCGGCCCCGACTTCAACGCATGCTTCAATGCCCTTCCCTACGAACTGACCGGGGCGCAGAAGCGGGTCATCAAGGAGATCCGGGGAGACCTGATGAGCGGACGGCAGATGAACCGCCTGCTCCAGGGCGACGTCGGGTCCGGCAAGACCATGGTGGCGGTCCTGAGCGCCCTGATCGCCGTCGGCAACGGCTTCCAGGCCTGCCTGATGGCCCCGACCGAAGTCCTCGCGCAGCAGCACTACGCCAACATCAGCAAGTACCTGCGCCCCACCCGGGTGAAATGCGCCCTCCTCACCGGCAGCAGCGGCGTGCGGGACCGCCGCGAGATCCATGCCGGCCTCGAAGATGGCTCCATCGGCATCATCGTCGGCACCCACGCCCTCCTCGAAGACGACGTCCGCTTCAAGGCCCTCGGCCTCGCCATCATCGACGAGCAGCATAGATTTGGAGTGGAACAGAGGGCGAGGCTCTGGGCCAAGGGGCCCGATATTCCGCCGCACATCCTCGTCATGACCGCCACGCCGATTCCACGGACGCTCGCCATGACCGTCTACGGCGACCTCGACGTCAGCGTCATCGACGAGATGCCCCCCGGCCGCAAGCCCGTCCAGACCCTCCAGATCGGGCAGGGCAAGCGCGCCCACCTCTACCGCTTCATGAAAGCCGAGATCGACAAGGGCCGCCAGGTCTTCGTCGTCTATCCCCTCATCTTCGAGAGCGAAAAGATGGACCTGAAGAACCTGCAGACGGGATACGAAGACATCGTGGAGCACTTCCCCTTCCCGCCCTACAAGGTCGCCATCGTCCACGGCCAGCAAAGCAGCGAAGAGAAAAATTTCAACATGGACGCATTCGTCGCAGGCCGCGCCCAGATCCTCGTTTCCACCACGGTCATCGAAGTCGGCGTGGACGTGCCCAACGCTTCCGTGATGGTCATCGAGAGCGCCGAGCGCTTCGGCCTCTCTCAGCTCCACCAGCTCCGCGGAAGGGTCGGCCGCGGCGCCGAGCAGTCCTACTGCATCCTGGTCCGGGACGTCAAGGTCTCCAAGGAGTCGCAGAAACGCATCGACCTGCTCTGCTCCACCGAAGACGGCTTCGAACTGGCCGAGGCGGACCTGAAGATGCGCGGTCCCGGCGACCTGGAAGGCACCCAGCAGAGCGGCCTGCCTGTCGCCCTCAACATCGCCTCCCTTGCCAAGGACGGCATCCTGCTCGGAGAAGCCCGGCGCTACGCCGAAAAGATCCTCACCGCCGACCCGGCCCTGGAAAAGCCCGTCAACGCCCCCCTGCGCGAAGAGCTCCGCAAAGACAAGTACGAAATCAAGGATTTCAGCAAGATATCCTGACCGGAAAAACGCTATATTTGTTATTCAGATTATTATCGGACTCCTATATGAGAAAAGCATTCTGCATCTTTTTGGCACTTGGTATGGTATTCAGTTGCAACCCCAAAACGGACGAGAGCGGATACGTCGGGCCCTCGGACATCCGGATCGCCGACGGCGTGATGACCCCCGAAACGCTGCTCTCCCTGGGCAGGCTTTCAGATCCCCAGCTTTCGCCGGACGGCAGCAAGATCCTCTACGGGGTGAGTTACACCTCCATCGCGGACAACCGCAGTTGCCGCAACCTCTTCCTCTGCAACCCGGACGGGAGCGGCCACGTCCAGCTGACCCGCTATGCCAAGAGCGTGGGCAACGCCCGCTGGTCCCCGGACGGGAAAGAAATCTGGTTCGTCCAGGGCGGCCAGATATGGAAGGCCCCCTTCCTGGGGTCGAAACTCGGTAAAAAAGTAAAAGTCAGCGACATACCCGCCGGTGTCGGCGAGTTCAAGCTTTCCCCGGACGGGCAGCAGATCCTCTATACCTCGACCATCAAGAATCCGGCCCTCGTGCAGCCCTCGGACACGGACCCCGCCCTGGACAAGGCCAGGGCCTACGCCACCGAAGACCTGATGTACCGGCACTGGGACCACTGGGTGACGGAGATCCCCCGCACCTACGTGGCCACGACCGTCAACGGGGCCATCACGCCCGACCGTTCGCTGGACCTGCTCGGCGAAGACCTTTTCGAACTCCCCACGGAGCCTTTCGGCGGCATCGAGCAGCTCGACTGGGCACCGGACAACCGCCACATCGCCTACAGCTGCCGCAAGAAGACCGGCAAGGAGTACGCCTTCTCCACCGATACGGACATCTACATCTATGACATCCTGACCGGCGCGACCGTCGCCGTGACGAAGGGTGGCGGCTACGACACCGATCCCGTATGGAGTCCTGACGGCAAGCGCCTGGCCTGGATTTCCATGGCGCGGGACGGCTATGAAGCCGACCAGCAGCGCCTGATGGTGGCCGACATCGATTTCGGCACGCAGCCCGGGGACGGCCAGAGCGCCGACGTCCAGGTCAAGAATGTCCGGGACCTGACCGCGGACTTCGACCGGGATGCCGCGGGCATCTGCTGGGCGCCGGGCGGCAAGGCCATCTTCTTCAACGCCCTGATGGACGGTGTGCAGGCCCTCTTTTTCGTCAATGCCGTAGACGAGCCGAAAGTCTCGCGCATCACGCCAACCATCTGGACCTACGATTTCGACTCTCCCTTCGCCGTCCGGGACAGCGAAAAGGGCCTCGAACTGCTGACCAGCGCCTGCTCACTCAATCTTCCGACCGAACTGTTCACCATCCATCTGTCCGGTACCGGGCCCGCCGTCGGACAGATCACGAATGAGAACGGCCACATCCTGGACCAGCTCGCCAGGCCGGATTTCGAAAGCGTGTGGATTGAAACCGTGGACCACCAGCAGATGCAGTGCTGGGTGCTGTACCCGCCCGATTTCAACCTCGAAAAGGTCTATCCGGCCATCGAAATCGTTCTCGGAGGTCCCCAGGGCACCAACAGCCAGAACTGGAGTTACCGCTGGTGCTACCGGCTGATGGCCCAGCAGGGCTATATCGTCATCATGCCCAACCGGCGCGGGACCACCGCCTTCGGGCAGGCGTGGAAGGAGGAGATCAGCGGCGACTACTGCGGCCTCAACATGCAGGACTACCTCAGCGCGGGCCGGTATTTCAAGAGCAAGCCCTACGTGGGCAAGCTCGCCTGCGTGGGCGCCTCGTACGGCGGCTACTCCGCCTATATGCTCGAGGGTCTGCACGGCGACCTGTATGACTGCTTCATCGCGCACGCCGGCATCTTCGACGAAAAGCAGCTCTGGTACACGACCGAAGAGATGTGGTTCGCCAACTGGGACAACGGCGGCCTGACCGAATACGCCTACACGCCCGGAAAGCAGGGCCCTGAGGGAGACGGCATCACCTTCGGCGGCATGCAGCAGGCCGGCGCCCCGTACGCCACGACGCCCAAGGCGCAGCGGCACTATGCCAATTCCCCGTCATCCATGGTCACGAAGTGGCACACGCCCATCCTCTGCATCCACGGGATGATGGACTACCGCATCCCTTACGAGCAGGGCATGGCCGCCTTCAACGCCGCCCAGATGATGGGCGTGCCGTCCAAGCTCCTGATCTTCCCGGATGAGAACCACTGGATCCTCCAGCCCCAGAACGCACTGTTCTGGCACCGCAATTTCTATGACTGGCTTGACAAATGGCTCAAAAAATGAAACGCTTTCTGATGATGGCGGCACTTTTCGCCGCCCCGCTTTTCTTCGCTTCCTGCAACCATCCCGTCATCGTCCCCGATGACGAAGGAGGGGACGATAAACCCGCAGAGGCCATCGTGCTCACCCGCGCCGAAGAAGGCATCAACGCCGGGGCCAATGCCTTCGGGCTCAACGTCTTCCGCACGATCAACGCCTCGGACAAGACCGACGACCTCTTCATTTCTCCGCTGAGCCTCTCGCTCGCCCTGGCCATGACTTCCGCCGGTGCGGACGGCCGGACCGAAGCGCAGATGCGCTCCATGCTGGGATTCGGCGAAGTCACCAACGCCGAGATGGCTGAATACTTCCGCAAGATGACCGAGGCCCTGCTTTCGCTCGACCCCAGGACGACGCTGCAGATCGCCAACGCCATCTGGACGGACAAGGGCATCACCCTGAAAAAGGGATTCGTCTCCGACGTCACCAAGTATTACCACTCCGAGGCGAACAGCGCGGACATGTCTGCGACCGCAACCATCGACGCCATCAACCGCTGGTGCTCCGACCACACCAACGGCAAGATTCCCAAGATCCTGGACTATGATTCCCGCGGCCTGGCCGTGCTGCTGGTCAATGCCCTGTATTTCAACGGGACCTGGACCACACAGTTCTCCGACACCTTCGAAGGCCGGTTCCGGGCCCTCTCGGGGGCGGGCGTAAGCACCCCGATGATGCGCACCACGCGCGATCTCCGCTATGCCGCCGACAAGCAGTGGCAGATGGTCCAGCTGCCCTACGGCAACGGCGGGTTCGTGATGGACCTGCTGCTGCCCGTGGACGAAAAAGGCTTCGAAAAAGCCGTCTGCAGCCTGGATGCCGACGAGTGGAACGCCCTCACCGGATCGCTCCGTTCCCGGGAAGTCCACCTCGAGATGCCGAAGTTCAAGATGGAGTACGAAATCCTCCTCAACGACGCCCTGGAGTCCCTCGGCATGACGGACGCCTTTACGGGTGCGGCCGATTTCAGCAAGATGTCCGATACCGGACTATGCATCGACTTCGTCAAGCAGAAGACATACGTGGACGTCAACGAAAAAGGCACGGAGGCCGCAGCATTGACCGCCATCGGCATGAAGGCCACCTCGGTCGGACCGTCCCAGACCGTTTACTTCATCGCGGACCGTCCGTTTGTCTTCGCCATCCGCGAAGTATCCACCGGTGCCATCCTCTTCATCGGACAGAAAACGAAATAGTCCTGACTGCCTGACGGGAAACCTATGAAAAAACCTCTCCTGCGCCGTTCCACCGTCGAAGCCCTGGTGTTCCTGGCGATCCTGGTCCTGGTCTTCGTCCCGCTCGGGATGAAGATGGGCGGGAGCAACCTGCTGAAGACCATCATGAATACGGCCCACGACCTGCTGCTCAATACCGTTTTCTATCTGATGGGCATCACCGTACTGACGGGAGCGTTGTCCAAACTCCTGTCCGAATTCGGCGTCGTTTCGCTGCTGGAGCGTTTCCTGCGCCCCTTGATGAAGCCGCTCTACAACCTGCCGGGCGTCGCCGCGCTCGGCGGGGTGATGACCTTCCTGTCGGACAACCCGGCCATCATCGCCCTGTCCAAGGACAAGGCCTTCTCTTCCTATTTCAAACGCTACCAGCTGCTCTCCCTGACCAATTTCGGCACCGCCTTCGGCATGGGCTTCGTCGTGATCATCACGATGGTCGGCTACGGCTATGTGGGCGCCGCGCTGGTGGGCCTTTTCGGCGCCGTCTGCGGGTCCGTCATTTCGACCCGGATTATGCAGCGCCGCTGCCTGAAGGCCTATCCGGAGCTGGACAGCCCCGTCGCCGTAGACCTTCGCCACGACATCCCCGAAAAGCCGGAGACGGAAGAGCAGGACCGGAGTATCTTCATGCGTTTCCTGAACGCTGTCCTGGACGGCGGCAAGAACGGCGTGGACCTCGGCCTGCAGATCATCCCGGGCGTGCTGATCATCACGACCGCCGTCATCATCATCACCTTCGGCCCCGGCCCATCCGGAGTCTATGACGGATCTTCCAGCCAGGGCGTCCCCATCCTCCCCTGGCTCGCAGAGAAGATCCACTGGGTCTTCGAGTGGCTCTTCGGATTCAAGGACATGGAGCTCATCGCCTTCCCGATGACGGCCCTCGGCGCCGTGGGAGCCGCCCTCGGCCTGCTGCCCACCTTCAACGCCGCCGGCATCCTGGACGGCAACGCCATCGCCGTCTGCACCGCCATCGGCATGTGCTGGAGCGGTTTCCTTTCGACCCATACCGCGATGCTCGACTCGCTCGGCTACCGCAGGGTCATTTCCAAGGCCATCGGCGCCCATGCGATCGCCGGCCTCTGCGCGGGCATCATCGCCCATTTCGCCTATCTGCTGATTACATTGATTTAACACCCGGATATGTTGCATTTCATCCTTTCCATCGTTGTCGGCGGCCTGCTGGGGCACGCTGTCGACGCCGGCTACAACGGCCGCCTGTTCCACTATATCAACAGCCCCGAGAGCGAAGCCATCGCCCTCTTTTCGCCCGAAGTGGTGGCGAAGGGCAAGGGCGGCTGGCGGGGCGAGCACGCCGGCAAATGGATGTACGCCGCTTCCCGCGCTTACGAGCGCACCGGCGACCCCAAACTGCTGGCGAATCTGACCTCGGTCGCCGACTATCTGCTATCCCTTCAGGAAGAAGACGGCTATCTGGGCTGCTACCGGAAGGACAAGCGATTCTACCACCGCCCTTCCCCGGAAGCCATGGTGGTCGACTGGGACACCTGGATCATCGCCTATCTGATCAAGGGTTTCACCGAAACGACCGTGGCGACCAGCGACCCGAAATACGCCGACTGCGCGCTGCGCCTGGCCGAATTCCTGCATTGGACCGTTTTCGACCAAGGCATCCAGATCGCCCAGACCGGCATGCACAGCGGCATGGCGGGCTGCGGCATGCTGGATCCGCTCTGCGACCTGTACAAGCTGCGTCCCGAGCCCAAAGTACGGGCGCTGATCGACGAATGCATCAAGGAGATGGACGAGACCCCCTGCCTGCAGCTGATCACGCTGCTGGTCAAGGATTACGACGTCTCGCTGATCGGCAACGGCAAGATCTATGAGATGAACCGCTGCCTGACGGGCCTCGCGAAAGCGTACCAGCTCTTCGGGGATGAGCGCCTGCTGAAGGCCTGCCTCAACGGCTGGGAGAGCATCCGCAGCACACACCTGACCACCCTGGGCGGCCCCTGGGGCGGCATCAACTGCTGCTATGAGCTCTTCAACCGCCCGGCGGAATGGGCGCCCTACGAATGTACGGAGACCTGCTCTTTCATGGAATGGATGCATTTTACCTGGGAGATGCTGCAGATCACGGGCGAGGGCAAGTATGCCTCCGAGCTGGAAAAGACGGCCTACAACGCCCTGATGGCGGCGCGCGCCGAGGACGGCGACCGCTGGATCTATTACGTCCGCACAAACGGGGATTTCGGCCCCGGGGCGGACTGGAGTTGCTGCTGGAGTAGCGGGATGACGGCGCTGGAGGATGTGCCCGTCTATATGTATGAGGCGCGCAAGGACGGGGTGTATGTCAACATTATCTCGGAGTCTTCCACCACCCTGGAGGTCCGGGGCAAGCAGCTCTGCCTTGAGCAAATCGCCGATTACGCCCGTACCGGCACGGCGGAGTTTGTCGTTTCCGAGACTTCCGGCACCTGGACGCTGGCGGTGCACCAGCCGGAGTGGGCGCCTTCCTTTACGGCCAGCGTCAACGGCAAGCCCGTGAAGTCCGCCGTCAAGGACGGATACATCCGCGTCCGGCGGGCCTGGAAGGCCGGGGACCGGCTCACGCTGCAGTTCCCCTACGAGGTGCGCAGCCTGGAGCGGACCTGGGAATACAGCAACGCCGGCGCCCGCGAGCACAACTTCTCCAACTGGTACAACGGCTTCACCAACCATTACGTGACCTTCTGCGCCGGCCCGCTCGTCTTCGCGACCGACCACCTGGACAAGTTCGCCGAGCGCCATCCCGTCTGCCTGACGCGGCGGGAGATCGAGGCGGCCACCCTCGTGCGGGGATCCGAGCCCGCCGACCTGTATGTGAAGGCCGGCAGCACCCTCTTGCGTCCCATCTGCCAGATGCCGGCTTACGAGGGGCCCCAGTGCCGTTTCATCTGGTTCCAGATCCGTTAACTATTCCGCATACTGCTTTAGTCGGGAGGCGCGTTCCATCAAGGTAAGTAGCTGACTGCGAAGACCGTAGCGGTCATCCTGTACCGACCCGGCGACCAGGTCCCGGGCCATCGGAAGCGTGGCGGAACCCTTGTATTCCGAATCCCGTAAGCAAAGGCCGTAAGCGGTGATTCCCGCTGCCAGGCCCATATCCGCGCTCATCTTCGTCAGGTCCGCGGGAACGGCGGCCTGAAGCGTCAGCGGACGGCTTTCCCCGCCCAGCGCCTTCTTGTAGCGGACATCGAAACGGGCCGCCGCAACGCCGGCCTTGAAGCCTTCCGCCGGGACGATCTCGTACAGGGCGGTGATGGTCTGGCCGGCCCCGATTTCACCCGCGTCCTTTTTCTCGTTTTCGAAATCTTCCTTGGACATCAGGCGGTTCTCGTAGCCGATCAGCCGATAGCTTTCGACCGCGGCGGGATCGAAGGTCACCTGGCATTTGGTGTCGTTGGCCACGGAGTAGAAATGGCTCCGCTCGTTCACGAAGACCTTCATCATCTCCTCCTCGGAGTCGATATAGGTATAGGTGCCGTTGCCGTGGTTGGACAGGTTCTCCATCCGGGAATCCTGGAAGTTGCCGGTGCCGAAACCCATGATGCTCAGATAGATGCCCTTGTCCAGATAGCTCTCGACCATCTCTACCAGCGCCTCGGTGCTGGAGACGCCGACGTTGAAGTCACCGTCCGTGCACATGATGATGCGGTTGTTGCCGCCGGTAATGTAGTGCGCCACCGCCTCGTCGTACGCCATCTTCATCGCGGCGCCGCCAGCCGTACAACCGCTGGCCTGGAGCTTGTTGATGACTTTCTTGATCTTGGCGGCATCCGATACCAGCGTGGATTCGAGCGCCTTGCCGACGCTGCCGGAATAGGTGATGATCGCAACGCGGTCGCTCGGCTTCATATAATCCAGCATCGTGGTCAGGCCCTTTTTGAGCAGGTCGATGCGGTCATCCCCGCACATCGAGCCGGAAGTGTCGATCAGGAAGATATAGTTGGCAGCCGGGATCTGGCTGTCCGTGAGCGACTTGCCTTTCAGGCCCAGCCGGAGCAGGGCATGTCCTTCCGCCCAGGGACAGGCTGCGATCTCCGCATTGATGGCAAGCGTTTCCGCGCCGGTCGGATCGGCATAGCCGAAAGTGAAATAATTGAGGTACTCTTCGATACGGACGGAGTTGCGGTTGGGCAGGAAATTATCTTGCAGGCAACGGCGCATATAGGCATATGCGGCGCCGTCCGCATCGACCGAGAAAGTGGAAACCGGCTCATCGGCCGTCCGGATAAAGGCGTTTTCCTTGATTTCATCGAACTGGTCGCCGGAGACCGGCACTTCGGGTCCTTCCACTTTAGAAACGGCCAATGCTTCCGAGCTCATATAGGCATCCACGAAACCATCCCTTTCAAAGGACAACGAACACGCGGCGAGCATCGGAGTGACGATGCAGAGCGTCAAGATAAACTGCTTTTTCATTTCCATTCAGATTGTTTTTCTGAGTGGAAAATCCGGAAAAGCGGAAATCTTGCACCGGGACTGTCAGAAAAGCAGCAGACGGTAGCCGAGGGTGAGCTGGAAAGCGGCCGGATGGGCTGAATAGAAGTTGTCCGGCATCCCTTCAGAGGGGATATGCCAGGAGAATCCGGGCTGGACGAAGAGGGCGTTGTGATCAAAGAAGGTCCACTGCAGACCGGCATCCAGGTTGAGGGACATCCGCCGGTCGTTGAACGCCGGGGTGCCGGATTTCGAGGCCAGCTGCTTCCCATTCAGGTGCAGAGCCTGGCTCTCCTTGCAGGAACGCGACCACTCCAGCATCGGACCGCCGGCCAAATACAGGTCCAGCGAACGCCACTGCAGGGCGTCGAAATGCAGGTAGAGCGGGACACCCCAATAGGTATAGGCCCGTTCCGTGGTCAGGGACGCATTGCCGGCCGGCGTCCGGAAGGAGGACTGCAACTGGGTACGGACCAAGCCGGTTTCGAGGCCCCAGCGGGGCAGGAGGCCGACTTTGAGTCCGACGCCAAAACGTGCGGACTGGCGATGGGAGGCCTGGGTGGCGCCCTGCTTGTTGCGGCCGGCCATCAGCAGGGTCCACACATCGCTTCCCCCGCTCATGGAGCGGCTTGCCGGCGCATAGGCGAATTCCGCCAGGAATGACGAAGATGCCTGCGAAAGCAGGGCTGGCGTGGTGGCGGGCGCCTGTGAGGAGGCTTGTGCCAGCAAGCCCGTGCTCACGCCGATCTGGACACGGGGGGATATCTTTGCCGGAGGGGTGCGCCGGGGGTCTTTATGGAGAGGCACCCGCGTCTGGGAGGGAGGGTTGCCAGCGTCCGTGGACGGATGGCCGGGCTGCGCGGCGTCTTGCCCGGGCTCCCGGGCAGGTTCCGGGGTAGAAGCGGCCGCAGGATGGCTGACAGGAACAGGGGCTTCCGTTTCCTGTGCAGGAGAAGATACAGTCTGAGAACTTGCCGCCGGGGCCGATTGGGACTGGGACGGAGAGGGTACGAAGGGATGGGAGGCTTCCGTCGTCGGAGCGGATATTTCAGAAATCGGCTCACCGGCGTTGGTTTCTTCTGCGGCGGGCAGGGTTTCTTCCTCTGCGGACACGGTCTGCTCGGCCAGCATCTCCGGGACACTGGCAGGGATGGGGGCGATGGGTGAAGCCGGTCTCGTCAGGAGGACCACTGCCGAAATGGCGGCCGCCGCGGCCAGTGCGCCGCCCGCATACCACCATGCCGCCGTCCTCCGGCGCCGGGGTTCGGCCGCAGCCCGGACAGCCTCCCACAGCCCGTCCGGAGCCTGCTCCGCATAGTCTTCCAGCAAGCCCGGAAGGTCTTCCGTCCAATCTCTTTTATTGCTCATGACTCTCCATATAATCTTTAATCTGCCGGGCGAGCAGCGCCCGTGCCCGGAAAAACTGCGAGGCGGAGGAGTTCTCCTTGATGCCCAGCAATTGTGCGATCTCCTTGTGGGACTTTTTCTCGAAGACGAACAGGTTGAACACCGTCCGGTAGCCGTCCGGCAGGGCCTTGATCATCTCTGCGAGTACGCCCGGAGGGATCTGCGGCAAACTGTCCAACTCCTCCTCTTCCCGGTCCGGCAATTCCTCCACATAATTGAGCCGTCCGCTGCCGCGGAGCGACCTCAGCGCGCCGTTGACCACGATCCGGGTCATCCACGCCCGCAGACTCCCCTCGCCCCGGAATTCGAAGTCCCTGATCCGGGAAAAGATGGCGATGAAGGCATCCTGGAGGATGTCCTTGACCGCCGCCCGGTCCGGCACATAACGGGAACAGACCGCAGTCAGATACCCCACATAGCGCTCATACAATGCGCGCGTGCCAGAGGGGTCCCCGCTGCGGACCAGCTGTGTCAGTTCGCGTTCGCTAAGGTCTCCGGGACCGGAACGCAAACTTCCTCTCAGCAAGCTTCCCTTCACTGTTTATCCACTTAAGCGTCAGCGTTTTATCTTCATCTCCCGAATCCGGGAGGGACTGCAGGTCGAAATAAACCACGGAGTCCGCCTTTTCCTTGCGGCCGTCTCCCTTCGCATCATGCCGGAGCCTGACCTCATACGGGTCGTCCGGATTGAGCCCGGTAACCAGCGTGAAGGCATGGGGGACGCTCGATTCGCCCCACCAGGCCTCATAATGGAGGGTCAGGTAACCATCTTCGCAGGAGGTCATCCAGTCGGACAAGATCTCGAGAGGATCGTCTCCCCCGATGGATGCGCCCGAGACGCTCCCCTTGTCCAAGGCTTCATACCAGAGCACATCGGCCCGGTGGCCAAATTCGGCGTCCTGGTCGGCATAGATGAGCAGACCGCACAGGATACGCTCCAGCCCCTGATAGGGAGCCGTATCCCCGAAAGGCAGGAGCCGCGTCCGGTCATCGACCTGGAAATAGACGGTGCCGGAAGGCGCGGTCCGGACACTTACGATGGCGGAATAGGCAGCGGCATCCGACACCGGGGCCATATTTTCGCCAAAATCGGCCATCGAGCAACCCGCCAGGATGGCCGGCAGCAAAGCCAGCAGGCATATAGTGATTCGTTTCATTCCCATGTTTGGAATTGTTTGCTGCAAGTATAATCCTTTTTTTTCGAAATCTTGCATGATCATTATTTGATGGAGTTATAGGTTTTTTCTCCGAAAATGAATAGATTTACAATTAGATAATATACATATGAAAAGACTCCTCGTTTTCGCGTGCGCACTGCTGCTGTGCCTGCCCGGCTTTTCGAAAAAGAAGCCCGAATACCGCGTCTGCGCCTATGTCTGGCCCTCCTGCCATGACGATTCCCTGGCCCACCGCTGGCTCTGGGAAGACGGTGAAGGCGAATGGCAGATTATCAAGAAAGGCACGCCCCGCTTCGAGGGACATTACCAGCCCAAGCAGCCCTTGTGGGGCTACGAGCTCGATGACGACCCGCAGGTGGTGGAGAAGTGGATCCAGACCGCCCTCAAGTACGGGGTCAACACCTTCATCTACGACTGGTACTGGTACAAGGATCCCGACGGCGGAAGCGGCCCCTATCTCGAGGATGCGCTCGACAAGGGCTTCCTCGAGGCCCCTTCCAACCGGAAGATGGGTTTCTACCTGATGTACGCCAACCACGAGGTGAAGTACAACTATTGGAATTACCACAAATGGGGCGACAAGGATGATATTATCTTCACGCCCTGCATCGGAATGGATGACTGGAAGAAGGTGGTCCATCGCGTCATCACCCAATACTTCCATCTGCCCAACTATGTCAAGATCGACGGTTGCCCGGTCTTCGCCATCTTCAATTCGAACAACTTCATCCGGGGTTTCAAGAGCCATGAAGAGGCCGCCGCTGCGATGGAGTATTTCCGCGAGGAAGTGCGCAAGGCGGGCTTCCCGGGCTTGCATCTCCAGTTGACTCCGGGCGGGGGCAGCGATCCCAACCCGCAGAGCGTCGAGACGAGGAACTACCACATCAAGTTGCTGGGTATCAACAGCATCGCCTTCTACAACATGGGCGGATTCGACTGCGACTACATCACCCACAACGAGAACGCCGTCCGCTACCGGAACAACACCGACGCTGCCTACGACATCCCGGTTTTCCCCACGGTCTCGATCGGCTGGGACGACTCGCCCCGCTTCCCGGCCAAGGGGGCGAAGCACGTCACCCGCTTCCACCAGACGCCGCAGGTCTTCGGCACCTATCTCAAGATTGCGAAAGACTATGCCGACGACCATCGCGACACCCAGCCGCCCTTCATCATGATCAACGCCTGGAACGAATGGGTCGAAGGCAGTTACCTGCTGCCGGACCGGCTCAACCGTTTCGGCTATCTGGAGGCCGTGCGCGACGTCCTGCAAGGCAAGTACGACTGATATGGACAGAAGAGACTTCATCCGCACCCTGGGCGTGGCCGCCGCGGCGGCCGGCATGGGCGGTGGCACTCCCCTGTCGGGATTCTCCAGGAAGCAGGACCCGGACCCGGGCCTGCACCTGCGTTTCCTCGGCACGGGTGCCGCCGACTGGCACGGACCGGACGCACGCGGGGAGCACCGCCGTTTTTCCAGCGTGCTGCTGGACGGGAGGATCCTCATCGATTATACGCCGAGCAACGCCGACATGCTGCCCGGGGGATGCAAGCCTGAATGCGTTTTCTACACGCATTCCCACGGCGACCACTACAACCCGAGAGCGCTCGTCGAGCTGGGCGTGCCCGTGGCTTACCTGAACTGGAGCTGGTTCGACCGGGCCCGGGGCAACTTTGCCGACGTCTCCGCCCAGACGGGGCTTCCGGCGCCGGAGCTCGTCCCCCTTCGTATCGCGGACAAGACCGTGTGCGGAGACATCACCATCACGGCCCTGCCGGCGAACCACGCCGTCAACCTGACCGAGCAGACCATGATCTACCTGATCGAGAAAGGGCCGGTGCGTCTCCTGTACGCCACGGACACGGGTGGCATCCCGGCGCTGGCCGCGCGCCTGATTGGAATCGACTCCCACGACAGTCACGCTCAGCCGATCAACGGCCTGATCATGGAGGCCACGATGGGCATGGGCGACAAGGGTGACGAGGATTTCCGCCTCTTCACCCACTCCAGCGTCAATACGGTACGGCATACCGTCAACATGCTCCTGAAGCACAAACGCTATCTGCCGCAGGAAGGACAGCCCGTCTACCTGACGCATTTCGCCCGCACTCTTCAGCCCACCCAGAAGGAGTTGGAAGCCACGCTTCCCGCCCCGCTGGTGGCCGCGTACGATGGTTTGGAAATAACTTTTAAAGCATAAGTATGAAACAGATTCTCATCATTCTGGCCCTGCTGGCAGTCGTACTGCCGCTGGCCGTCTGCTGCAAGCCCAAGAAGGCCCAGGCACCCAAGGTATTGGTTCTTTATTATTCCCAGACCGGGACGACCCAGAAGGTCGCCGAGACGCTGGCCGCCAGCCTGGGCGCCGACATCGAGGCGATCGAGGCCGTCGTGCCTTACGCCGGCTCTTTCGAGGAGACCATCGGCCGCTGCAAGGAGGAGATGGAGACCGGGACGCTGCCCGAGATCAAGCCCCTGACCTCCGACCTGGGCGCCTACGACGTCATCTTCCTGGGCTATCCCATCTGGTTCGGGACCTGCGCCCCGCCGATGAAGGCCCTGCTCGGCACGGCGGATTTCGCCGGAAAGAAGATCGTCCCCTTCTGCACCTTCGGCAGCGGCGGACTGGATTCGAGCGTCAGGGATATCACGGCCGCCCTCCCGGATGCGACCATCCTGTCCGGCTACGGCGTCCGCGCGGCCCGCATCGAGGCCGCCCCGGCGGAGATCGACGATTTCCTGAAGCGCAACGGCTGGATCGAAGGCGAAGTCCCCGCTTTGGAGGAATTCCCTGAGGCGCAGCCCGTTACGGAGGAGGTCGCCGCGATTTTCGATGCGGCGGTGGATGGCTATCCCATGCTGAACGCCAAGGCCACGGCCTTCGCTTCCCGCCCCGTTCCCGGAGGGACGGAGTACCTCTTCACGGCTGTCAACCTGCCCCGTGAGGGCGCGCCGGAGTCTCCTTTCGACAAGGAGATGAAGGTCTATGTCCTCGCGCTAGAAGGCCAGGCGCCCGTCTTCACACAGGTGCTGCGGTAGCTTGGGTTTCCGTTTGAATGTCCGCCCGGTCCGAAAGGATGCGGGCGGATTTTGATTGGGCTCAGTCCTCCAGGATCTGGGCGGCGGCGTTCTTGGTATCGACCTTCTCGATGATGCGCTCCAGGATGCCGTTCTCGTCGAAGATGAAGGTCCGGCGAAGGGTGCCGAGGGTCGTCTTGCCGTACATTTTCTTTTCGCCCCAGGCGCCGAAGTCCTGGAGCATCTGCGTCGTGGTGTCGGCGAGCAGGCGGAACGGGAGTTCGTATTTGGCCCGGAAGCCGCTGTGAGACTTGGCGCTGTCCTTGCTCACGCCCACTACATTGTAGCCGGCGGCGGTCAGGGCCGCGTAGTTGTCGCGGAAGGAGCAGGCCTCGGCCGTGCAGCCGGAGGTGTTGTCCTTGGGATAGAAATAGACGATGGTCTTGCGGCCCTTGCCGATGAAGTCCTCCGACTTCACCGCGAGTCCGTCCTGGTCCAGGACCTCGAAGGACGGCATCTTGTCTCCGATTTTCAGCATGGTATGGGTGGTTTATCGCTTTTCCGGAATGTCGCGGAGCTCCTTCCCGAAGGGGATGAGGGAGCCCAGGGCCATCTTGAGATGCTGGACGCCCCAGGGAATGCCGATGATGGTGATGCACAGGAGCAGGCCGAAGAACAGATGGACCAGGGCGATCTCCCACCAGCCCAGCAGCAGCCAGATCACGTTCATCACGATTGAAAGACAGCCCGGCTCGCCCGGCGCATCGACCAGTTCGCGGCCGAAAGGCCAGAGGGCCCACGAGCCCAGTTTGAACAACTGGATCCCGAAAGGAATGCCGATGATCGTAATGCACATCACCAGCCCGACCAGGACATAGAGCACGGCGACCAGCAGACCGCCCAGAATCAGCCAAAGGAGATTTCCCAACGTTTTCATACAACAAATATAATCATTTTTCCCAATGGTCTTCAGACTGGGTACGAGTAGGGCCGCGCAAATTTTGCGCGGCCCTCGTACCCCCGAGGCGAATCGAACGCCTATCGTCGGAACCGGAATCCGAAATTCTATCCATTAAACTACAGGGGCGGAACAAACCAGTCGGGAATTAACCCCAAAAAAATAAAAGCTCCCTCCCGGTTTGCGACTGCAAAAATAGCAAAATTTATATTTCCAAATGCCAATTATTTTGATTATTTTTGTTTGATTACACTTAATGACGAGATGAAAGCCTACCTCTTCCCCGGACAAGGGTCCCAATTCCCCGGCATGGCGCGGGAGCTGTATGACGGCTGCCCCCTGGCCAAGTCCTTGATGGACAGGGCGAACGGGATCCTGGGCTTCTCCCTGACCGACATCATGTTCGAAGGAAGCGACGAGGATCTGCGGGCCACCCGCGTCACCCAGCCCGCCGTCTTCCTCCATTCCGTCGCCGCTTTCGCCGCCATGGGTACGCCCGATCCGGAAGCCTGCTACGCCGGGCATTCCCTGGGTGAATTCTCCGCCCTCGCAGCCGCGGGCGTGCTGGATTTCGACGACGCCCTGCGCCTGGTGGCCCTGCGTGCCTCCGAGATGCAGAAGTGCTGCGAGAGCGTCCCCGGCACCATGGCCGCCATCATCGGCCTGGACGCCGCGGCCGTGGAAAGGATCTGCGCCGAAACCGAAGGCCTGGTCATCCCCGCCAACTACAACAGCGACGCCCAAATCGTCATTTCCGGCGAAATCGAAGCCATCGTGAAGGCCTGCGACAAGGCCAAGGAAGCCGGCGCCAAGCGCGCCCTGCCCCTGCCCGTCAGCGGCGCCTTCCACTCCCCCCTGATGGAGCCCGCCCGCCAGGCCCTCGCCGAAGCCATCGCCGCCACCCCCTTCCGCCATCCGGCCAGTCCCGTGTACCAGAACGTCACGGCCAAGCCCGAGACCGACCCGGAGCGCATACAGGCCAACCTCCTCGCTCAGCTGACCTCCCCCGTCCGCTGGACCC
>JAEEGG010012640.1_pt1 | contig 18179 bp, 23 predicted proteins | sample 9134161 | NCBI WGS metagenome assembly JAEEGG01 (sample SAMN16246543, study PRJNA631951) | gut metagenome | biome: gut microbiome; feature: rumen; material: CR-attached | host: Bos | place: Iran: Karaj | collected 2018-10 | reverse complement strand
GCGTGGCAATGAGAAACGAGGCAATGGCTCCTTTTGATGCCTTCTCATTTCTGAGTCCGATAGCCGTAGGGATGACACCACACGAACATAGCGGCAGGGGGATTCCCAACAGCGCCGCCCATAGCACAGAAAATTTATTGTTACGCGAAAGATAATTGGCATAGAACTTCTGCGGCACGAATACGTGCAGCACGCCTGCGATGAAGAATCCCAATAGCAGATAGGGAGCCATCTCGCAGACCACGTTCAAGAGCGATGTGAAGAAACTCTGTATATCCATCGGGTGCAAATTTATGAAAAAAATCCCAAAGCAGGTCCAAAAGCTCTGGGATTTTTGTTTAAAGGAAATACTGCTTAACCCTTTATTCCAATAATTGTAGCATTCGACGGCTTCATACGATGAATCTCTGTCTGGGTGAAGCCTGCATCGTCGAGCATGGTCTTCAGTTCTTCTGGCGAATAGGCCGTCATGCCTTCTACGACATTTGTCCACATCGAGTCGCCATCTACGACCTCCACCATGATGGCGAACTTACCACCGGATTTAAGTACTCGACGAACCTCCTGCAGACAGTTAGGGAGATTGGGCCAGAAATAGACCGTCTCAACCGCAGTGACGAGATCAAACTTCCCGTCCTCGTAGGGCAGTTTCTCGGCAGAACCCTGAGTAACGAATACTTGTTTGTCGAGCACTTCTTCATTTACCTTCTTGGCTTTTGCTACACTCTCCTCAGAGATGTCAATGCCATAGACTTGCGCATCCTTACTCCGTTTCAACAGTCGTTGCAAGGTAGCCCCACCACCGCAGCCGATGTCGAGCATCGTCCAGCCGTCTTGAATATTGACGAGTTTCAGACCCCAGTTCGTCAGGGGTGCATGACAGAGGTTCATAAACTTTAACATGGCGCGTCCCATCCGTCCTTGCGGACAGGCGCAGTTAGTGAATAGTTGCTTTATAAGTCCCATAATCCTTTTCTTTTTAAAAAAGGTGGCTGACCATCTCAGCCAACCACCCTCATTACTAACTAAACAAATACGTCTTATGAATTTAATTTATATACCTGTGATTACATATTAGGAGAGATGGCGGCGAGCCAGGCCTCGATGCGGGTGTCGGTCTTGTCATCCTCGTTGATGTCGTCGAGTGGCAGACCGATAAACTTGCCGTCAATCACGGCCTCGGAGTCATCGAAGGTGTAGCCGTCGGTTTCTACTGAACCGATGAACTTAGCACCGCTATTCTTAATACCGTTGTAGAGCTCACCCATGCCACCTACGAAGGTGTCGCTATACGAAGAGCAGTCGCCACAGCCGAAAAGAGCAATGGTCTTACCACTGAGGTCGGCACCTTGGAGCGTCTTCAGTCCGTCGTACCAGTCATCCTGCAATTCTCCTGCGCCCCACGTTGAGGTGCCGAGGATCAGATTTTGGTTAGCACTGACGATGTCGGCTGTCAGGTCCTGTACATTCAGGGCCTCACAGCCCAGTTTCGAGGCGATCTTCTCTGCGATGGCCTCGCAGGTTCCCGTCGAGGAACCATAAATTACAATTGTTGCGTTCATTATTTATATTTAATTATGTGGTTAATTCTTTTTGATGCACTTGTTGTCGCATTTACGCTTACAATACCGTTCGCATTGTGCGCAGAGGTCGTAGCCGAGCATGGCACCGAGGATAAAGTCCTCTTCGGGTGTGAGCTGGTTCAGCGGACGGGTGACGATGAGTCGGATGGCTTCCAGACACTCGCGACGCCCGAAATACACGTTCAGGTTCTGTTGGCCAGCGGACTGGAGCACATAAGGGATACCTTGACTTTCCAGCCTTTCAACGGCCAGTTTACCATATTTCTTATTACAGGTGAAGAGCACCATTTGGCGCACGCCCTTATTCAGTTCGTAGATGTGGTTCATCAGTACCTTCATTTCTATAGGAATCGCTGTTGTCGTTTTCATTTTTATCGTTCATGTTTTCTGGGTGCAAAATTAGAGAGAAAAATTAAGGTGCACAATACCTAAAACGCGGTGTTTTAAGCATTGCGCACCCCCAAAGCCTACTAAGCAGATTAATCAAAAGTAGGTATTGCAGGTTATAATTTCATCACGACAAACCAAAATGACCAGAGACATGGAGCATGGAGAGGAAATAGACCATGCCCACATAATAGCGCCATTTGCCTGTTGGTGGCTGGACATCCCAGAGCCGCTGCACATACTCGCGGGCCAGGGCGCGATCCTCTTCATTGTCGCTGTCGGCCAGCGCAAAGGCACCCACGGCATTGGCTCCTGCCATACCCTCGGTGTAGTTGCCCGTAGGCTCAGTACCATCAAGGTTGAATTGTCCGCCTTTGAATCCTTCGTTCTTGAAGAATGTCAGCAGTCGGCGCATCATCGTGCGCTGGGCATCTCGGGTCTTGACCGTTGGTCGAGCCTGCTCACGCTCGGCAGAGTCGATGCGAGCATCACTCTGCTCTCGCTTACTCGCATCCTTGCCAGTGAGATAATAATCCATGCCGACGTTCATCGGGCAGCGGATGGCATCATACTGATAACGGTCGGTATTGTAGTCGAAGTTAGGACGGCGATAGGGTTTTCCGTCGAAGAGGCAGTAGTCGGGATAGAGGCCTGTCACTGAGTCCTGGGAAGCCTCCAGCAGCCAACGAGCCTTGTCGGCAGCCTCGCGCCAGAAGTCGTTCTTAGCATCAGCCTTCTCAGCCCAGAGGTCGAGGAAGGCTGGCAGACAATAAGACGGATCGCTGTACCAATGAACCTCTTCATTAGGTACAAAGGTGACAAGACGCGTCGAGTCGTCGAAGAGGTTATAGATGCCCGATGTCTTGCCGTCCTTCGATGTCACTTTGTGAAGAATCTCGTTGGCATCAGCGGCATACTGCGGCTCACCCCATTTCTCGGCAGCAAGGAAGAGGGCGGTCACGAAATAGATTTCTCCGTCGGAGGCATTGCTCTGTCCGATCTGTGTGCCGTCAAGGGCACATTGCCAGCAGAAATAACCATCCCAGGGACTATCGGCGGGGTATGCCATATAGGTCTTGGCCCATCGCCAGAGTTTGTCGAATACCTCGCGCTTGTCAAGTTGAAGACTGATCATCATGCCGTACGACATACCCTCGGTACGCACGTCGTTACTACCGGTATCGACGATGATGCCCATCGAGTCGCCTACTTCATAATAGACACATTTCTCGCCGTCAGCATCATACTTACTGATGTCGCCGGGTGTGAAAAAGTGCGTCCACACGCTATCGATACGTGCCTGCACCTCGGCCTCGCTCTTGCCGAGCAGTGTCGAGAAGAGGTTGTTCGATGTAGTCACCTCAGTCTGCTGCTTATTTCCACAGGCAGCGAGCAGTACGCCTATCAGCACAAAGGCTGCAAATTTTATGTACTTCTTCATCATTTATAAGGCATTCACCAATGCTATCACTTTCTGTTTGGTTTCCTCGGTCTTCTGCTCGTCAATCTTGGCAGAGACAAAGCCCATGTTCTCAACTTGCCAGTAGTTGCAGATGTCGCGGAATTCGGCCGTGGCTCCGTCATAGACACCAGGAGAGTAGGATGACATCAGCAGCGCCATCTTCTTCACGTTGGCGGGTTTGTTGACGCAGTACATGCGCTGGATGGGGGCCTGAATCTGGGCGCAGAGGGTGAAGTAGTAGATGGGCGCAGCCAGCACCAGCACCTCTGCTTCGTTCATCAACGGATAGAGTTCCTGCATATCATCCTTCTGGATGCAGGCACCATTGCCCTTATTATGACAGTACTCACAAGCCAAACAGCCTGCAACTTTCTTCTTCGATACGTTCACCAATGTCACCTCATGACCTGCTGCCTCAGCAGCCTTCTTGTACTCTTCCGCCATCCAAGCGGTGTTACCATTCGCACGTGGCGAGGCTTGTAAAATCAAAATCTTCATAATCGTATTGTGTTTAGTTTGTAAATAATGGTACAAAGATAAGCAAAAAAATCCAAAGTATGATTATTTTGTCTTGGGATTTAACTTTTGTTGGGTTCTGTCGCTTTCTTGCGTCCCTTCGGTAGCAAGCGGTGAAGCCGCGCGGATGGCTTCATCATAGCCTGTCAGTGCAGCAAAGGGAGCAAACTGGGCTGCACGGCTCCACATCGACATCCTTGGATGATGCTTGGGCTCGTAATGTGGCAGATTGATGATATCGTCGTAATTGTCCATTATGCTTTATGTCCTCCTATTTGTTTGTTGCGCTCCTTGGCCGTGGCACCTTCCTCGAAGTTCAGGCCCCGAAGAATGGCATTTTTGCCGAAACGCTTCTTGATTTTCAACTGTGCCTCCTGCATCCTGCGCTCCTTGTCGAGTTTGGCTTGCTCTGCCTGTCGCTGCTTCTCTAATGCTTCGTAGTCGGTGAAGAGATCAAGCTGCTGGGGAGCACAATCCTGTGCTGATACCGATGCCTCTGACACCACATGATTCGTTGTCAGGTTCAGTCTGCGGATGAGCAAATCGGGATTCACACAGCGATCAAACAATTCTGTAGCCCCATCCATAATGAGCCGCGATGATGAAGTCGGTCTCTCGAAGTTGAATGTACCGTGCGCATGCTTTGGCACGGGCTTCCCGTAGTGGTTGGTGGTAATCTCACCGTGATACTTTTCGCGGATTTCTGGACGTGTGAGACATTCGGCATCATAGCCTACGGTCAGCACCAGTTGGTCGGTCACCAGGCGTTTCGATACTAAGTCGAGTGCCATTCCTTCGGCCATCTCGCGTATCACCACACGTGCTTTCTTAAACGTATATGGCTCCTGTAGTACCTGTCCGCTGCTGAAGGAGTTGGTCTCTGGCCTGTAGGCTTTCACAGCCTCTATAGTACATGGTTCCCAGCCCCAGGCATGGTCTATCAGCAGTTCTGCATTCACACCAAAGAGACGGTAAAGTAGTCCTTCGTTTTGTATCGACATCCGGGCTATCTTTCCCATCGTGTCAATGCCATAGACAGCCAGTTTCTCGGCTATCCCACGCCCCACACGCCAGAACTTGGTCAGAGGACGGTAATCCCATAACTCACGGCGATACGACATCTCATCCAGTTCGGCAATACGCACACCGTCTTTGTCGGCTGGCATCTTCTTGGCTACAATATCCATCGCAACCTTTGCCAGATACATGTTTGTGCCGATGCCTGCCGTTGCCGTGATGCCAGTAGTGGCCAGCACGTCACGGATCATCTTCATCGCCAACTGATGGGCCGTCATCTTGTACGAATGCAAATAAGCCGTCACATCCATGAATACCTCATCGATGCTATAGACGTGTATATCCTCTGGAGCAATATATTTCAGGTAGGTCTGATAGACTTTGGTGCTTACCTCAATATAATGAGCCATACGGGGTGGGGCGATGATAAAATCCACACCACGGGCTTTCTGATACACTTCGAACAGTCGCGCACGCCCACCTATGCCGTATGCCTTCAGCGACGGAGAGACAGCCAGACAGATGGTTTTCTCCGTCCGGCTTTCATCAGCCACGACGAGGTTCGTGGACAGTGGGTCAAGCCCCCTGTCCACGCACTCCACTGAAGCATAAAACGACTTCAGATCGATGGTAATATAGGTGCGCTGCTGCTGTTGCAACTGTCTCTACTCTTTTCGTATTTACACAAATCTGCAGACATGATCCACGGCGATGTCGGAGAAGCCGAAGGCCTCAGCCTTGGTCATGCGACCGCAGGCTACCTCAGCAACGATATCAACCAGTTCACTACCCATCTGAGCAATAGTTCTTTCGCCCCTCAACACGGCACTGAGATCAACGTCCATGTTGTCCTCCATCATGCAGTAGGTACGCTCGTTGGCCGTCACTTTCAGCACAGGCGCGATGGCATTACCCGTAGGTGTGCCCCTACCTGTTGTGAAGACGATGGCTTGACAGCCGGAAGCCACCATAGAAGTTACTGATGCAATGTCAAAACCTGCGGTATCCATCACGACGGCCCCTTTCCTTGAAGGACTTACCGCCTGCTGTAGCACTTCCACGATGGGGCGCGTACCACCCTTGCGGATGCAGCCCAGGCTTTTCTCTTCGAGCGTTGACAGGCCTCCAGCCTTGTTGCCTGGGGTTGGCTGACCGGCACGACAATCCTGTCCGGCTGCAGAGAGATGAGCCTCGTACTCACGGCACACTTCGACGATCTGATTGTGAATCTCCGTCGTTGCGGCACGCTTGGCCAGTATGTGTTCACCGCCAATCCATTCAATTGATTCGCTCATCACCGTCGTGGCACCCATGTCAACGAGGATGTCACTCATCTCACCGACTGACGGATTGCTGGCGATACCCGATGTGGCATCACTTCCACCACATTCGATGCCGATATAGAGCTCTGAGGCATCGAAAAATTCCTTCTGTTGCGAACCTGCCTGTTGGGCCATTTCGCGTGCGGCACGGGTGGCTTTCTCAATGGTCTTCAGAGTGCCGCCTTCCTCTTGGATGCCGAATGACACGACGGGTTTACTGGTCAGACGCTCAATCTTCTCCTTTAGTTTCCGATGGGGGACGGTCTCGCAACCCAAGCCGATAATTACTACGCCATAGACATTGGGGTGGCAGGCAAAGCCAGTCAGCACCTTTTGACTCATATCTGTATTGGCCTGCACGTCGGAGCAACCCGTGTTGAACACGATGTTCACCGCCCCGCGAATCTGACTGGCCACGATGCGACATGACTCACTGGCGCAGACGCACGTGGGCAGAATCAGGATATAGTTACGGATGCCAGGACGACCCTCTGTACGACGGTAGCCCCAGAACTGGAAAGGTGCTATCTGCTGTGGAGCAGATTGGGCAGCACACATCTGCCATTCATCTCCAGCCAATTCGCTGTCATAGTCACGCAGTTCACTCTTCAGATTCTGGTCGTTCACCCAGCAACCCTTGGCAACAGTGCATACGAGCCGTCCCAGACTCTCGCCATATTTAATCACCTCGCCACCTTCCGGCAGATCCTTCAGAGCCACCTTATGGCAGTAGGGGATATCCTCCTCGGCTTTCAGCGTGACACATGCGCTGCCATCTATGTAGCAGACATCCTCTCCCTTGGCGATTTCTTCGACCGTGGTCACTACGTTATCGGCTGCGTTCATCAGCAATGCGTTTATCTTCATCATAATCTCATTTTGTTGTTGGTTTGTAATTCTTGGCAAATATACGAAATAAATCCCAAAGCAAGTTGATAATGCTTTGGGATTTAATGATTTTTGTGGATTGTGTACGGATAATGTAACGATCAAAGTTCGATGAGTTTACCGTTCTTCTTGGCTTCCTCAATCCACTTGGGTTCAATCTCCTGCAGGAAACGCTGTTTATTGGCGTTCAACTTCTGCATGTCGAGACCGATGGCAGCCTGAGCCTTTGCCTTGGTGCTATAATCAGGCACAGGAATGTCGCCCAGATGGCCGTACTTAGCAGCTACGCGAGCAATGAGCAAACGGGCCTGCTGGGCATAATCGACAGAGTGGGAGAGCAGACGGGTAACCTCCTGCGGCGCGTGGAAGGTGGCACCATGCGAGGCAATGGCATAGTCCCAACGCCACTGACTCTTGCGGAGCAGAGCCTGGATGGGTGCCATCTCAGCCTCGGTAGCACCCTTGTCGATGATGAACTTGGCCTCGAAGTGAGCACGGGCCAGTTCTTGCTCGGCACGATTGCGCACCTCGTTGCACTTCTCCTGGCGGTCATAGACATTCTGGCGCAGCACCTCGGCATCCTGACGGTGACAGGTCTGGCAGGTGCGGTCGATCTTGGCCAGTGGCGACTGAATCTGGTGGTCTGAGAACTTCACGCCCCCCTCCTGCTTATACGGCATATGACAGTCGGCACACGATACACCACGCTGAGCGTGGATGCCGTGCTGCGACATCTCCCAACCCGGATGCTGGGCCTTCAGAATCTTGGTCTTCGACAGCGGATGGATATAGTCGTAGAAACCAATAGAGTCGTAGTATTCCTCAGCAGCCTCGCAGGTCAATCCCTTGTCGTGTGGGAATACCAAGTAGTTTGCCTTGCCTGGATTCTTCTCGTCGTTAGGCTTGATGAAGTAGTACTCCACGTGGCACTGAGCGCACACCAGCGAGCGCATCTCCTGATGGGTGGCATCCTTCACGTTCAGACCACGACGGGCAAATGCCTCGTAGAGGGCAGGACGGGCAGGACGCAGATCCATGGTGCGGGCATCGTGACAGTCGGAGCATCCGATGGTGTTCACCTCCTCGGCACCCAACTCACTCCACTTCTTGGCGTAGAAGTTGGCGGGAGAGAACTGGTCCTTACCATTACCCAGTTCGCGCATCATGCGAGGCACATCCGGACCTTTACAAGTCCAACACGTAGCGGGCTGCATGTCAACAGCGATAGAATCGCGACCATCGGCTGTCTTCACCGTAATGCCAGGATTACCTGTGCGCAGAATCTTACGCATATCCTCTAAGGCGTGCTTATGGCCGCGAGGGGTGTTGTAGTGGCGCGAGAAAGCATAGCCAGCCCACAGCACCACCATCTCAGGACGCTGCTCGAGCACATCCACTTCCTGCGATGAGTTGTACTTCGACTTGAAGGTCGTGTCCTCCGTCATTGCCCAAGTCTCGTATTCGCGGGGATAGTCGGCCTTGAATTTCTCGTTCTGAGCCACAATCTCATCCTCAAACACGGTGCGCTTGTTGTTAAACACACTGGCCACCTCGGCTCTGCGCTCCATCAGTGACGAAACGAGCAGTCCCAGGATAAAGACCACTGCCATTGATCCTCCAAACAGGATCCAACCTTGCCATTGTTTCAATTGCTTTGCCATAATATTTCGTTTTTTACTTTTTTACCTTTTTACTTTTTTACCATTCCTTGCAGCCACTCTGGTACTGGAGAGGGTGGGAGTGGTGTAACGCCCTCGGCATTGGGGGTCGCCATCAGCGAGTTCATACCGCCGTGGGGCACGTTGCGATGACAGTCCCAGCACACCTTGCCGCCCTGGGCCTGCTGCGTCATATAACCCATGCGCCCCGTCTTTACAAACTCCGTATTCAACTGTGTGTGGCAGCGGATACAATTGTCCATCACCACCTGACCCGTCAGCGTCTCAGCCTTGATGGCCTGATGCTCCATGTGACCCACGAAATAAGCCGTATGCTTCAGACCGTCAACCGCCTTGAAACCGTAATACACGGCCAGGTTCTGATGGGGCACATGACAGTCATTACAGGTGGCACCGTTCGATTGATGGTCGATTCGTCCGTGTGAGGAGTGGCTCCATGTGGCGTAGTAAGGTGTCATGATGTGACAGTTGACGCAGGCCGACGGGTTGTCGCCAATAAAATAAGTATGCGCCCTGAGCAGATACATAAACAATCCGCCGAGGCCGCATACGACGCCCGCTATCACCAGCAATGCCGCTTTCGTTCTCTCTCCTATGTTCATTTCACTACGTTTTATTCGGCAAATATAATCATAAATGGGGATAGAAATCGGTAACATCTGTGGTCTTTCGTGTGAAAGTATGTTAATTTTAAGAATTGTTAGATGTTTATCGCTATCTTTGCACTATCATTGATAATATCGAAGATAGGCTGCATCTCGGAAATAAAAGAAAAAAAGCTTTTTTCTTTGTATTTCACTCGATTTGCACTATCTTTGCATCAATTATGGATATAGATACTCTTGAAGGACTACGCAAGTGTCCGCTTTTTGAAGGATTTGGTGATAACGAGATCATTGATTTGATGCATGCCATTCGTTATCGTGTGACACGCTTATACAAAGGCGACTTTCTGTTTGTTGCTGGTGAGGATTGTATTCATGCCAACATCTTGATAGATGGTGATGTCGTCGCATATCTTGAAGGCGCCTCTGACCGTTATATCCGTATGTCAACCTTTCATGCTGGCAACATGTTTGCGCCGGCATTCCTCTTTGCACAAGAACGCAGATATCCTGTCACGGTACAGGCGATGACAAACACGAAGGTTTTGCGAATCCACTCAGCAGATTTTGAGCGGTTGCTCGAACTTGATTCCCGTCTGACTAAGAATTTCACGGTGATTCTTTCGAACCTGATTGCTGGACTTACCAAGAAGGTAAGAATGCTCCTGTTGAGTGTCCGCGACAAGATTGTTTTCTTCTTGAAAGAGGAGCAACGCCGTCAGCAGTCCAACACGATTCTGCTTTCTATGTCCCGTCAGGAACTGGCCGATCATTTCGGCATCCAGAAATATTCCCTGCAACGTGCCCTCAACGAACTTCAGGAGAGCGGCGCTATTCATGTCGACGGCAAAACAATAGAGATTCTGAAGTTGTAGGGTCATATGTTCCTATCATATACTAAAAATCCCAAAGCATTATCAACTTGCCTTGGGATTTAATATTTATTCGCTTTCAGTTGGATGATGTGCTATGCAGGATTGAATTTCTCCTTCGGCTGCTTGCAACGAGGACAGCGCCAGTCGTCGGGTAGGTCTTCGAAAGCAACGCCATCGTGCTCTGCGGGATCATAAACGTAGCTGCAGATGGAGCAGACATACTTGCCGGATGCTTCCTGGTTGGAGAATTCGACTTCAGCCAGAATGGTCGGCACAGGATGATCCAGATCCATCACGCGCTTGGCTTCCAGGTTTTCGTAGCCCTGCGGTGTGTGGGTGCCACAATAGACGGTGGGGTGGTTGCGGATAAACTCGCGCACACGGTTCTGCGTCTCGCGGGCAGCTGGCAGGTCGTCGAAGACTATAGACAGTTTGTCCTCGTAGAGAGCTTCGTCCACGTAGGTGATGTCACCGTGAATCATGTAGAACAGACCATCCATCTCGACAATGATGATACTGTTGCCCTTGGTGTGACCCTTGGCCTTGATGTAGTAGATGCCGTCGGCTATCTTTTGGCTTTCGGGGAAGTTGTAATAGGCACCGTCGGTATAGCTGACGGGGACGATGTTCGTCAGTCCCTGCAATTCAGCAGCATCTACCTCTTCCTGATTCACATAAATCTTCGCGTTGGGAAAACTTTTCAGTTCGCCGGTATGGTCAGGATGTTTGTGGGTAACCAGAATCTTCGTCACCTGTTCTGGCTTGTAGCCGAGGTTCTTGAAGGCATCCATATAGCTACTGATATCCTTGCCGGTATAGATGGGCGAATCCTCATTGGGCACTTCCTCTGGGAATCCTGCTGGCAGGCCGGTATCTACCAGAATCACCTCGCTACCCGTATCAATCAGATAGTTCTGAAGACTGCCGCGATAGCGGACGTTCTTATCAAATTTCTCTTTTCCTTCCTCACCTCCGAATACGAAGGGCTGAGTATAGAATCCGTCTCTGCGGAATTTTACTGCTTTAATCTCCATAATCTGATTTGTTTTTTAAAGTGAATAATATTGTTATTTGCGTTTTGATTTTTATCACGCTGCAAAGATACAACTATTTTTCAACATAGCCCAAACCCAAACGAAACAAAAACCGACTGAAACGACACAAATTCAAAATTTATTCGTATCTTTACACCCGATATGTACAGTTTAAAGGAATTTTGGCAAATAAGAAACCTGCCCGTACCCGAAGGTGAGTGGGATGGAAACGTTATCTGTCTGGAGACTAATGCAGAGTGGTCATTCGGCGCTAACCAGACGCACGGATTCCTGTCGTGTTACATCTATACGATTATCACGCGAGGCTGGCTTACCATATTATATAATAATCGCGAACTGATGCTTCGTGAGGGCGACCTCTATACCTATTCGCCTGGCTTCGAGATAACCATCCTCTCGTCCTCCAACGACTACAGCGGCATCTGCCTGCTGGCCGACGAACACTTCACGCTCTCGCTGCCCACCGTGCGCGACGCCATCCGCACGGCCTACTTCACGGTGGTGGAACTCACCTCGCCCGTGCTGCCGCTGAAGGCTGAGGATTTCCGACCAACTCCATTTCGCCGAAGTCACCACCTTTGCTCGCTTCTTCAACCGCATGAAGGGCATGGCTCCGAGGGAGTTCAGAAAAGGAAAGTAATACGACACTTACTCTATTACCTCTAAATAAAAACTGAACGGACGGAAACCGTCGTTGCAACTGATCATCGCACTCATCGGGTTCTTCATCCATCCGTCGTAAAAGTTGCCCTTGCCTCGGGCCAGCGACTCCACAAATTCACACATGGAGTACCATGCCGATGGACACATTCCTTCAGGTTGCTGACCGTCGATGGAAAGCCATTGCTGGCCCTCCCTGACATCGCAGGTATGCTCAATCGGGTTCTCGTATTTCGCCATCAGATCCTCATAGACTGTCTGGCGAATGGCTGTGATTCTTACTTTGTTCATATTCATCGTGTCAGAAACTGCAGTTCTGCCTCCAGCATCTCCAGCTTCGGCATACGGAATCCTGCCTCGCGGGCAATCTCTATAGGACGGGTGTAGAGATAATATATTTCCATACGGCGGTGGAAATCGTAGTCCAGTCGCATGGACGGCGAATAGGGCGTCATGGCATCCGTCATCTCAATCATCTTGTCGACAAACGAGGCGTCAAGGTTCTTCACGCCTAAGTGCTGGGCAGCTCCAACCACCTCCATCATCTGCTCGCGAATCAGTTGACGGGTTGCTTTATTCTTTAGCAACAAGTCGGTCTGCGTGTGCAGCGCTACCGTCATTCCGTTGAACGGCATGTTCCAGACAGCCTTTTTCCATCGTGCCTCGTGATATTCCACTAATCCCGTCTCAATGCCAGCCTGACGGAACTCATCCACCACGGTCTGCATCAGCGCTTCGTCCCTGCATGAGTAGTTGGCCAGGTTGATGCTGCCATAACACTGGTGATTGACAAGGCCGGGCTCCGTCTTGGCAGAACAGATAAAGGCCAGGCCTGCAGCCAGTTGCACGTCAGGAAATATCTTCTGCACATCCTCCTCCACACCAATGCCGTTCTGAATGAGCACCACCAGCGTACGGTCATGGAGCAATGGTGGCAGCAACGACTGCAGTTTGTCGTTGTTCACAGACTTCAGACAGACGAGCACCACGTCGCACGGCGGCATGCCCTCCGTATGCAGATAGGCATTGACATCTGCCAGATGAAACGATCCGTCGCAGGAGTCTACCTGCAGGCCGTGCTGTTTAACATACTCATAGTCACTGTGCAGCAGGAAATGAACTTCCTGTCCCGCACGAGCCAGTTTTGCTCCATAATATCCGCCAATGGCGCCAGTTCCGATGATTCCGTATCTCATTTTTGATAACTCATTTTTATCCAACTCATTTACAACACTATTTCCATCGTTGTCTTCTGGACTTTCATGCCCATGTTCCTATAGAAGCTTAATGCCGCATCGTTGCCGTCCCACACATTCAAAGTGATGTTGTTGCAACCTATTGACTGGGCATAATCGCGGACATACTCATACAAAGCCTTGCCAACGTGTTTGCCTCGAGCCTTTTCATCTACGCAGATGTCATCAATATACAATGTCTTGATGTCCTGCAACAGTTTGTCATCCTTGACTTCTGTAACAAGACAGAATGCATGCCCCAAAATCATTCCGTCTTCAAAGACGAATACAGGCTTGTTGTCATCGCTCATCAGGGTTTCAAGTTCTTGCTCATCATACTTGGTGGTGTTGGGCTTGAACAAGTCCGGACGCAGTACATGATGTACCATGTCTACTTGATGTAGCAGTTCAATGATACCTGGTATATCTTTTATTTCAGCTCTTCTAATCATAGTTTACAAAACATATTATATCTGTTAGACGTGTGAATCTGCGGCAAATATACGAATAAAATCCCAAAGTTACTTAATAAAAGACCTTTTTTCGATGAAAATGCGGAATGATGCAAGGTAACCGTCAGGGATGTGGATGATTTCCTTGCCGATGTAGATACAGTCATTACGATCTACTTTCTTGATTTTGTCAACGGCGACGATGTAGGAGCGATGCACTCTCAGAAACTTTTCCTTTGGCAACATCTCCTCAACGGCTTTCATCGTCAGATGGGCGACCAGTGGCTTGGGCTCGTTGTCGAGATAAAACATCACATAGTCCTTCATGCCGTTGACGTAGGTGATCTGGTCGATAGTCACGTTGCGCCATTCGTTATCAACCCTGATGAAAATTGTGTTGGGCTGCTGAGACTGTGGGGCAGGCGGTTGCTGATACAATTTTCTGGCTTTCTCGACAGCTGCGAGAAATTTATTATATCGGATAGGCTTCAGCAGAAAATCGAGGGCATTTACCTCGTAGCTCTCGAAAGCATATTCCTTAAAGGCGGTGGTAAAGATGACACGCGTTTCTTCAGGCAGACTATGGGCCAGTTCCATCCCGTCGATATTCGGCATCTGGATGTCAAGAAACAGCAAGTCGGGCTTCTGCACCTTGATGGCGTTGATAGCATTGATAGAGTCTGTAAACGATGCCATTAGTTCCAAGTCAGGAGTCTTCTCGACGTAAGATTCAAGCAGGCGGACGGCCAGAGGCTCGTCATCGACTATGATACAGGTCAAAGTTTTCATAACTGAATGGTGATTTTGACGTGATAGATATTCTCTGGCGTAATGGTCTGCTCCCATTGGTAGCGACCTTGATAGAGGAGATCTAAACGGCGACGGGTGTTCTCCAATCCTATGCCAGAACCGCTGCGGTCCTTGGTGGGCTTGGGGTTGTTGGTGTTGTCGCAGGTGAAGATGAGTGTATCGTCTTTCTGCGTCAGACTGATGTCGATGGTGGCAGAGGCATTGCTGTTCATTCCATGCTTGAAGGCGTTCTCGATGAGCGAGATGAAGAGCAAAGGTGCCACTTCAGTCTTCCCATCCTCTACTGCAATTTCTTCGCTGACTGTCGTCATCTCATTGCAGCGTAGTTTCATCAGTTCGATATAGTTGCGCATAAACTCCACTTCGCCCTCCAATGGCACTTTCGGCTTGTTGGTCTCATACATCGCATAGCGCAGCAGGTCGCTCAGTTGCATCACCGTATCTTGGGCTTTATCGGCATCAATCTGCGTCAGACTGGAGATGTTGTTGAGGGTATTAAAAAGGAAATGCGGATTGATCTGATTCTTCAGCCAGGCCAGTTCTGCCTCTACCTCCTTATGCTTCTTCTCACTCTGTCGCATTACATAGCGGATGCTCAGGGCGATGCCGATGGCCATCAGGTTGACGAGCAGAGCAATAATTTGGAACGAGGAATAGCCAGCACGATAGATGTCGGGCAAGCTACTGATATTCTTAAAAAGCAGGTGAGAATTGCAAACCAATATCAATACAAAATTAGCAATTCCAAACAGCCAGTAGCGATGTTGGAACCATAGCATGGGCACGCCTAGGTAGAAATTAAGGAGATAAACCACTATTGCCGGAGCCAACCAAAAAGCTGACACCATCAACGAGCCCCATACCACTTGAATGTCGTGAGTCGTAACAAAACTGATAAGTCCTGGCGACAACAATACCAGCGACAACAGTAGCACCTGCGCCACGAACAGCCATATGTCTTTTATCTGAATCTTTTTCATCGTTGGCAAAGTTACGAATAAGTGAGCAAAGAACCAAATAATAAAAGAAAAAATCTCTCCCACATAATCTCTATGCAGGAGAGAAAAATACTTAAATATGTTCCCTGTCTAACCTATTTGCTGGCAGTCTGCTGCATCATGATGCGCTCTGCAGTATTCTTAACCGTCAGATCGAGCATGCTCACATATTTGTTGTACTGCTTCTCACTAAGGATATTCTTCATCGTCGCCTTGTGACGAGCCTGAATCTTCTCCCAGGTCTCTGCGGCCTTAGAAGCATCCTGAAGTTGATAGTAGGCTTGCATCGAATTCTCAAACTGAGCCATAGCGGTCTTCGTTGGCTCAATCTGGTTTGAAGTAAGCTCCAGATAACTGGACAGCTGATTGAAAGTCACCTTACTGTTGTTGTCAAAACTCTGAGCGTTAGCACTCATTGTCATCATCACCATTGCCACGAGGGCGAAAAACATCTTTTTCATACCTTTTACTATTTTAAATTGTTAATACTATGTTTCTGTCGTTGAGCTTTGCTCGAAACCACTTTCGCGGTTTTGACATTGCAAAGGTATGAAGATTTGAGGCTACTTCCAAATCACTTTCGACGTTTACCCCCACGTGTTTCGACGTTTATGTCTAACTTCAAAGTCATAATCTTTGTGGGACAGGCCAGTACACACTTGCCACACTTCAGACAGTCGGGATGCAGATAGCCTACAGCCTCGCCACGTGAGTCATAAGGCGTGAGTTGCATGGGGCATACGCGGGCGCACTGCTTGCACTTCATCTGACAGGCACTTGATACGTGGATGTTGGTGAATGCCGCAGGTAGGGGAGCCTTCTTGGGTGCTACCCAGTTTGAGATGGTTCCCATGGGGCAGAATGAACACCAGGTGCGTGGGGCATAGATGAACGAGAGCGTGACACCAACGATGGTGGTCATCACGATAATCGTCCAGAACACTTTGCCAATACCAGCCCACATAGCCAGTCCGCCTTCGCTCCAAGGCACAAAACTCAGTTGGATGCCGAACATGCCGAAGATGAAGAACACCATAAACAGGCGGAATCCGAAGGTTCGCACAAATTTGGGAATCGGACGATGGGGTGAGTACTTTGACAGTAGCCGGTCGTACATGTTGCCGCGTGGACACACGTGTCCGCACCACCAACGGCCCTTAAAGATGCTCGTCACCACTGGACCAATCATACAGATGAGTGCCAACAGGCCAATCACTGGGAAGAACCAGCCGAGGATGATATAGGCGATGATGATCCAGTAAAGCGGTAGCCCTGGAGTCTCGAAATGACGGTGGAAACGCTTGGTGTTGGCCATAATTCTACTTCTCCTTATTCTTTAATGTTTCAATAATCGTATCGAGTTCACCGGCAAACTTGGCATAGTCATCCAGTTGGAAAGGACATTCTTTAAGCTCTCTGCCCATGCCTGCAGGGATGATGGCGTATGCCTGTTCCTCCATCGCCTTGCCCTTTGCGGTTAGCGATACAATCTGCTGGCGCTTGTCCTCCTTGCCACGCTTGCGAATCACGACGCCAAGCTTCTCCATGCGCTGGAGTAGGGGGGTAACAGTATTCGTTTCGAGCAACAGCCGATGGGCAATGTCGTTCACTGGCTGAGAATCCTGTTCCCAGAGCACCATCAACACCAAATATTGCGGATAAGTGATGCCCAGCTCATTCAGCATCGGCGTGTAGGCCTGTGTGATAAGACGTGCTGCCGTATAGAGACGGAAACATATCTGCTTGTCGAGTCGTAATTCTTCGTGCATAGTTCCTTACATTATTATAACATTGCTTCAACGTCCTTCTCGAAGTCCTTGGGTTCCGTGGTTGGTGCATAACGTTTGATGGTCTCGCCGTCCTTCGAAATCAGGAACTTGGTGAAATTCCACTTGATATCACTGTCCTTCTCTACGCTCTTGCTGATGGCCTTGAAAAGCGTCTTGGCGGCTTTAGCTTTCAGACCATTGTACTCCTCGGTGGGAGCCTGAGCCTTCAGATACTCGAAGATAGGCTGGGCATCGGGACCGTTGACATCTCCCTTCTTCATAATCTGGAATGTCACACCGTAGTTCAGTTGGCAGAACTCCTCAATCTTGCTGTCCTCTGCAGGATCCTGCTCCTTGAACTGGTTGCAGGGAAAACCGATGATGACCAGTCCCTTGTCCTTATACTTCTGGTTCAACTCCTCCAATCCTGCAAACTGAGGCGTAAATCCACATTTACTGGCCGTGTTCACCACCAGCAACACCTTACCTTGAAACTGCGAGAAATCAATCTCCTTACCCTTGCTCGTCTGAGCCTTGAAATCATAAATCTTTGCCATATCTTTATTTGTTTATATCGTTTGCGACTTTTTCTGCTGCAAAGGTAAATAGAATATTTTATATCGCAAGCGATCTATTAAAAACTTTAAGAGAGTTTAACAATATGTCGCCTGCGATATAATGAGGCCATCAGGGGTTTCATGTCCATATTAGATGAATTTTGGCTCTTTTTGAATGTCATCAGGGCTATGAGCTGGTCTATCATTTCACAAAACATATTAAAACTGGGTCACTTTTTTTTGATAATCATTGATGGGGGACAATCATACATCACACGGGCGTGGTTGGTTCGGATGAGTTGGCTGTCG
>JAEEGG010012637.1_pt1 | contig 18183 bp, 16 predicted proteins | sample 9134161 | NCBI WGS metagenome assembly JAEEGG01 (sample SAMN16246543, study PRJNA631951) | gut metagenome | biome: gut microbiome; feature: rumen; material: CR-attached | host: Bos | place: Iran: Karaj | collected 2018-10 | reverse complement strand
AAAAACACTTTGATAAGAATGCTGGTACCAAACGTCATCATTTCCCTGATGCCTGGCGTTTCCTGGGCAGGACATCTGGGAGGATTCATCGGCGGAGTGATCGCCGGGCTTCTGTATATCTAAGCATGAAAAAAAGACCGTCCGGTTTCTGATGATGCAGAAAGGGACGATCTTTTTTATTTCATCGAGATCCTGTCGATGGAGTGCAAGCGGATCAGCTTCTCGATATCTTTTTTGGCGTTTGTGATACGGACACGGACCCATTCCTCATCGGCGTCCAGAATGGTGTTGTTTCCGTTTTTCGTATTGCCATACATCATGATATCGTAATCCTGTTGCTCTTCTTTCAGTTCGATGATGACGTTTTTCCCGATGAGCTCGGTAGCGATCTTCTTTAACGATTTCTTATTTTCTGCATAAGAAGTCCCTTGCAGCCCGGACATCTGTTCCTCGAGAGCGGAGATCTTCTTTTTCAATGACGACGTTTCCAGATAAGCCAGAAGCCCGAAGATCCCAAAGATATAAGCCAAGTATTCCATCATCCATTCTCCTTGACCAGCTCGATGCTTAATACGCACGAAACCGGAATCAGTTTGTCCAAATGGCCTTTCGACGTTTCACAGCTTACCTTCATCCAGTTCCCCGTAAACTCTTCGATGACACATTCTTTATCAAACAGGTCGATATCGTTTTCATCTTCGTAGAAACTGATACGAACTTTTTTGCCTTGTGCCTCCTTCAGCAAACGGCTGAGCATCGTATCCGCAGGCTGCTGTTCCTCGGTGATTTCATCTTTCAGAAGATAGTCGCAACTCACATTCAGCAGCGTCGCGATATCGTTGATCTTTTCGATATCCGGCAGGACCGTTCCGGCTTCCCAGCGGCTGACGGTCTGCCTGGTGACATTCAGTTCCTCGGCAAACTCGCTCTGTGTCAGGCCGCGGTCTTTTCTCTTCTTGGCGATCTTGTTTCCCAATTCCATCATGATCGTCCCTCCTTTTCACACCTTAATCATATGCAGGAATGGAAGCCTCCACAAGAAATTCTCCTGTGCAAAATGTAACATGTCATGTTACATCAGCAGCGATAGAAAGAAAAAAAGGCTGCAAACGCAGCCTCTTGAGATCATGAAAAAGTCTTTACATCCAGCAGCTGTCGAAGAAATCAAGGATGCCCATTTCGACTTCTTCTTTGAGTTCGCTGTAGTTATGGATCTCATGACGGTAGCCGGTATAAAGCACGGTCGTGACATCGTGTCCGGTTTCCGTCAGCCAGTTCGCCGTCTGGTAGACGCCTTCGCCATACTGGCCGACCGGGTCCTGATCGCCCGCGATATTGTAGATCGGCAGATCTTTCGGTACCTTTTCTGCCCATTCCTTGCCGGTGATGTCTTTCATCATTTCCAAGAAATACAGCCATGCGCGGTTGCTGGTAGGTTTGGTGAACGCATCGAACGGGTCTTCGGCGTGGTCTTTCTGGACATTCGGATCATCGCAGATCCATTCATTGCCTAACTTCACACCTTCATCGCAGCGCGCAAACATCCAGCCCATGAAAGTCGCGCCAAGCGTCGGATCGGATTCATCGCCTTTGCCCTCATCGACCAGCTTCTGAACGATCGCGATATTGTCATCGAGATTCGGCCAGACCCCGGTGGTACCGCAGATCGTGGCGCCTTTCAGATCGCTTCCATATTTGGCGATATACTGTCTGGTGATGAATGAACCCATGCTGTGGCCGAACATGAAATAAGGCAGTCCCGGATACATCTCTGCGACCAGGTCATGGAGCTTCTTTTCATCCTCCATCATCGTGGCGAATCCTTTCTCGCCCCAGTCGCCCCAGCTGTCACTCTCCAAAGCGGTCTTTCCGTGACCGACATGGTCATCGGCAGCGACGATATAGCCTGCCTCCATAAAAGTTGTGATCATATGCAGATAACGACGCGAATGTTCGCCGAAGCCATGGATCAGCTGAATGATGCCCAAAGGTTTGCAGGCAGGGACATAGACCCAGCCATAGACCTGATCACGCTCGTTGAACGAGGTGAATTTCACTTCATGAAGCATATTATGTGTTTCCTCCCGGAGCATAGCTCCTTTTCTGTCTTCATCATACCATGCGCTTTGTGATAAAAAAGAAAAACCGCTTGAGGTGTAAACCTTTCTTTTATTTAGTAGAATAGTAGTAGAAAGAAACATAGAAAGGAGCTCTATGAAACATATCAATCTCAGCACCAAAGAACTGGTCGATATCGCGCTTGCACGTAATGAAGGAACGCTGGCGGATAATGAAGCGCTGGTCATCTATACCGGCAAATATACGGGACGTTCCCCTGACGACAAATTCATCGTCGATGACGATTACTCGCACGAGGAGATCGCCTGGGGCAAAGTGAACCGTCCGATTTCGAAAGAAGATTTCAAAGCAATCAAAGAAAAGGTCGAAAACTATCTGGAAGAGAAAGATCTGTATGTCTTCAAAGGATTTGCGGGAGCCGATCCGAAGTACCGTCAGAAATTCGAAGTGGTCTGCGAACTGGCCAGCCAGTGCCTGTTCATCTCGGATCTGCTGATCCGTCCGACGAAGGACGAACTTGATAATTTCGGGGAAGCGGATTACCGGATCCTGGTTGCGCCGAACTGCAAGTGCGATCCGGAAACGGATCACGTGCATTCGGAAGCATTCATCGGCATCGACTACGGTGCGCATGAGATCGTCATCTGCGGTTCCATGTACTGCGGGGAGATCAAGAAATCGGTCTTCTCGACGATGAATTTCATCATGCCGAAGATGGATGTCCTGCCGATGCATTGCAGCGCCAATATGGATCCTGCCACCAGGGAGACGGCGATTTTCTTCGGGCTGTCGGGTACAGGAAAGACCACACTGTCCGCGGATGAAAACAGGATGCTGATCGGGGATGACGAGCATGGATTCTCCGATGACGGCGTGTTCAATATCGAAGGCGGATGCTACGCGAAGTGCATCAATCTTTCCAAAGAGAAGGAGCCGCAGATCTACAACGCGATCCGTTACGGTTCCATCGTTGAGAATGTGGTCATGGACGAGAACGGCCATCTTGATTTCGATGATGCGAAATATACGGAAAATACGAGAGTCGGCTACCCACTGAACTATATCGATAATGCGGTCATCCCGTCGGTCGGCGGCATCCCGAGCGTCATCATTTTCCTGACGGCCGATGCCTTCGGCGTCCTGCCTCCGATTTCCAGACTTTCGAAAGAAGCGGCCATGTATCACTTCGTGACCGGCTTCACTTCCAAGCTTGCCGGTACGGAACGGGGCGTCAAAGAACCGCAGCCGACTTTCTCGACGCTGTTTGGCGAACCATTCATGCCGCTGCGTCCTCAGCTCTATGCAAGGATGCTGGGAGAGAAACTGGAGAAATACGGGACCTCCGTCTATCTGATCAATACGGGATGGTCGGGAGGAAGCGCCGCTTCCGGTGCGAAACGCATTGACCTGAAGTATACCAGAGCCATGGTGACCGCCGCCCTGAACAATGAGTTCAAGGATGTCCGCTTCGAGCACAGCGACATCTTCAATCTGGATTTCCCTGTCTCTTGTCCGGGCGTTCCTGACGGGATCCTGGATCCCCGCAATACCTGGGAGGATCCGGAAGCGTATGACAGAGCTGCGAAAGAACTTGCCGCCATGTTCGTGAACAATTTCAAGACGAAGTATCCGGAAATGGACGAGGAAATCGTGAAGGCGGGTCCGCAGCTATGAAATTCGTAAAGAAAAGCGAGAATACCAGTCCTTATATCGACAATATCTTTTCCGTAACCAATCTGGCAAAGAAAGACCCTGACGGTATCAACGCGACCGCAGGTTGCCTCTATGATGAAACGGGAAAAATGCTGACCTATGACTGTTTCGAAGAAACGGAAAAAGAACTGACGATGCGGCAGAAAGCCGCTTATGCTTCTTCTCCTGCCGGAAACAAGGAATACCTGGATGCGATCACCGGCTTCGTCCTGGACGGCCGGGTAAGCAATCATTATCGGGCAGTCGCGACTCCGGGTGGAACAGGCGCTTTATCGATGGCGTTCAAGCTCTGCCTGGATGCGGGGGATACGATCCTTTATCCCGAGATCGCCTGGGGCAACTACAAGGTCATGTCTGACGAATCCGGCTACAAGGTGCTGAATTACGACGTCTATGATCTGGAAGATCTGTTCCGCAAGATCGATATGGTCGAAGGCAAGGTATTCCTCGTAGTGAACAGTCCCTGCCATAATCCGCTGGGTCATGCCTATACTTATGAAGAATGGAAGAGGATCCTGGACAAGCTCAACGGCTTGAACAAGGAAGCCGTGCTGATCTGCGATATCGCCTATATCGACTATGCGAACGGGGATCCGAAAAAGTATTTCTCATTATTCAACGAGATCGGCGATGATCTGCTGGTGCTGATCGCGGCATCCTGTTCCAAAGCATTCTCCTGTTACGGCTACCGTCTGGGCTGCCTCATCGCTATTCACAACGACGAGGAATTCCTGGAACGCTTCGCGAATCTGGCCAGCCGTTACGGAAGAGCCACCTGGTCTAATATCAATAACGGAGGCATGCTGACGGTCAGCAGGATCCTTCTGGAAAAGCGGAAAGAATATGACAGGGAGCTGCAGGAAGCCAAAGCGCTGCTGAAAGAAAGAAGAGACCTCTTTGTGAAACAGGCGCAGGAATGCCAGCTGCCTTTGTATGATCTTTCCGACGGATTCTTTGCTACCGTAAAAGTTCCTGACAATGCTTTAAGAGATCAGATCCATCAGCGCCTGATGGACGATCATATCTATACCATCAAGGTCAACAAGGGCATCCGGATCGCGCTGTGTTCGGTCCCTTTGAAAAAGCTTGACGGCCTTGCTGCAAAACTGAAGGAGAAACTCTGATGGAAGAAAACAACCCTAACAATAAACCACAGTTTGCGATCTTCGACAAGATCGTATCCTTGCCGGTCATCCGTATCGTGAAACCTTTATACGAATGGAAGAAAGCCTTCTGGATCTATTGCTTCCTTGGCTTCATTTCCACCGTCGCCAATTACCTCCTGGCGATCGCGTTTGCCGATGGTCTGGGGATCTCCGGTACGGTCGCCAATATCCTGGCCTGGATCATTTCCACGTTCATTTCGTTCGTCCTGTTCCGTTATTTCTATTTCGATCGGACGGACAACAGTTTCCTGAACGAACTGGTCAAATTCGCGTCCGCCCGGATCTTCACGCTGCTGTTCGAGACACTGGTCGTCTTTATATTCACGGATCTCCTGCATATCGATATCAAGGTCATCAAGGCGATCCTGATCCCGGTCACGGCGATCCTGAACTATTTCATATCAAAGCTGTTTGTATTCAAAAACAAAGCAAAGTAAAAAAGATTCCTATGAACCTTGAAACGCTTCGGAGATGCCGGAGCGTTTTTCTTTGCGTCCCGACATGAAAGAGTGAATGTTATAATGGGAAAGAACGAAACAGGATCACGGAAACGTGAATGAGAGGTACATATGATCAGTGATTTATTAAACTTCCTGAATGAAAGTCCGACCGCATATCTGGCAACCGAACATCTGAAACAGCTGCTGATCGAAGCAGGATACCGGAAACTGAATGACCAGAAAATAGAAAAGGGCGGAAAGTACTATCTGATCCGCAACGATTCGGGGATCATTGCTTTCAATATCGGAAAGCGGCTGCAGGATCCGTCCATTCAGATCGCCGCATCGCATACCGATTGCCCCGGATTAAAACTGAAACCGGAAGCGATCATCAGAAGCGAACAGGGCATCACGCTGGCTGTCGAAGAATACGGCGGTCTGCTGAAAAGGACCTGGTTCGACCGTCCGCTGGCGCTGGCGGGAAGAGTGGTCACCCAGGAGAACGACCGGATCTGTTCCCGCATCTACAAAGAGGAAGAAGCATTCTGCATCATTCCTTCCATGGCTAGACATCTGGATAAAGAAATCGAAGACAAGAAACTGGAAACGGCCAAAGATCTCGTTCCGATCGTTTCCCTGGGGGAAGACTTCGATCTGAAGAAGCATCTGGCGGAACATCTGAAACTGGAAAGCGGACAGATCGCAGGCTATGATCTCTATCTGTATCCTTTGGAGAAAGCATATCGCTGGGGTCGGAACAAGGAATTCATTACCAGCCATCATCTGGATAATCTGGAATGCGCCTACCTTTCATTGCGGGCTTTCATCGATCGTTTCAGCGATGACAACATCAATGTCTATGCATCGTTTGACAACGAGGAAGTCGGATCGAAGACCAGACAAGGGGCTGACTCCGATTTCCTGAAATCGGTCATCGGACGTCTGTGCAAGGATCTGGATCTTTCTTCCTATGATCTGCTGCAGCAAGGTTTCCTGCTCTCCTGCGACAATGCGCATGCGCTGCATCCGAATTATCAGGAACTCTACGACAGAAACAACGCGCCTCAGATGAATCAAGGGATCGTCCTGAAATACAACGCCGCACAGTCTTACTGCACGGACGCGGTGAGCGCAGCCATTTTCAAGCAGATCCTGGATCGGAAAAAGATCCCTTATCAGGTCTACGCCAACAAGACCGGGATCCGAGGCGGCAGCACCTTGGGCAACATATCGAACTCCCAGGTATCTCTGCTGTCAGCCGATGTCGGACTCGCCCAGTGGGCGATGCATTCGTCGATCGAAACAGCCGGAGCCGAAGATGTGAAAACGATGGCCGATGCCGTTTCCGCTTTCTATGATTCGCACATCCGTTATGACGGAGAAGCCTACACGATCAGATGAAAAAGAACTACGCTCTGATCGATCTGCATCTTCATATCGACGGCTCGCTGAATATCCGCTGGATGTACGAGAGAGCTATATTACGGGGCATCATTTCAAAGGATACTTCCTTTTCAGATTATTATGATACCCTGTTTCCTACGGAACAGTCGGGAGAGGCGCTCTTCCGCAAGTTTGATGTTCCGCTGGCGGTGATGCAGTGCGAAGAAGACATCCATGACGCCTGTTACACGCTGGTGAAGGAGATCGCGGAAGAAGGACTGCTATATGCGGAACTGCGCTTCGGTCCCCAGCTGCATACCCGTAACGGATTGACACAGGAAGAAGCGCTCGTTGCGGCGCTGCAGGGAACCGGGGATGCGATGCGGGACTATCCGACGATCAAGGTGAATCTCCTGAATGCTTTCATGCATGTGGGAGACAGCGCGAAAATCAATGAAAAAGAAAATCTGGAGACTCTTCGTCTGACGGAGAAATATCTCGGACGGGGTGTCGCAGGACTGGATCTGGCGGGCTATGAAAACAATTGCGATCTCTATGAGTATGCGCCATTGTTTGCTTTGGCAAAAGAAAAGAATATCCCCTATACGATCCATGCCGGGGAAATGGGCAACGGCGCCAACGTGCTTAAGGCGATCGGCATGGGAGCGAAACGGCTGGGCCACGGGATCTTTGCGATACAGGATCCGTCCTACATCAAGGCGATCCTGGAGAATGACGTGACGCTGGAAGTCTGCGTCACCTCCAACCGGAGCTTCGGATTCAGCTATGCGACTCATCCGATCCGCGAACTGATCGATCAGGGCGTCAAGGTCACGATCAACACGGATGACGGGATGTTCGACCTGAACGATCTGGCCTACGAATACTTTGTACTGAAGAAGATCGGCATGACGGAGGAACAGTTCCGTCAATGCGTCCTGAACGCGGTCGATGCGGCGTTTTTGAGCGATACGGAGAAAGCCGAACTGCATAAAAAAGTCCTGGAACGGCTGTAACTGGAAAAACCACTCAAGGAATCGATATTTAAACGCTTACATTTTCTAAAACAGGTATCCTTCCTGTTTTTTTGTGATACATTAAAGGTGTAAAAATATCGTATAATCCTCCAGATATGGTGGAGGAGTCTCTACCTTAGCACCGTAAAGGCTAAGACTATGATAGGATTGCCTTTTTGGGATCTTATCAGCAGCGATAGGATTACAGAAGGGATCCATCAATCGATCCCCTTGCTGCTTCTTTGACAGATGTGCTTTTTTAGTTATTTCTGTTTCAGAAGGCTTTTTGTTTTTTTCAAAAGAAAGGGAGAGAAAATGAAAAAACTGATTATCTTGCTGCTTGCATTCTGTCTGTGTTTTGCGCTTGCCGGCTGTTCCGGTTCCGAGGAAGGAAACGGCGGAGGCGATACGGCGGAAGAATTCAAAGTCGGTATGGTTTCGATCGGCGATGAGAACGACGGTTATTCCAAGGCACATATGGACGGTCTGGAGAAGGCTGCCGAAAAGAATGGCGCTGTCGTGACATTCAAGAAGAATGCCGGAGACGGTGACCAGACGACCGCGGATAAGATCGAAGAACTGATCGAAGACGGCAATACCGTGCTTCTGTCGAACTCGTACGGCCATCAGAGCTATACGGCTCAGGTAGCCGCGGAATATCCGGAACTGACCTTCGTTGCCATGACCGGCGACAATGCGGCCGGAAGCGGACTGGACAACCTGTCGAATGCGTTCAACAGGATCTATGAAGCCAGATATGTGGCAGGCGTCGTTGCCGGCTTGAAACTGCAGGAACTGATCGACGAAGGAAAAATCGGCGAAGAGAATATCGTCAGCGAAGCCGAGGCTGCGAAATATCAGGCAGCCAATCCAGGAATGCCTTCCCAGGCTGGAAACATCAAGCTTGGCTATGTCAGCGCCTTCCCATATGCCGAGTGCATCTCCGGCTATACCTCCTGGTATCTGGGAGTCAGAAGCGTCGTCGAAAATGTCACGCTTTTAGTCAGATATACCAGCGACTGGTCCAACTATGACCTGGAAAACAAAGCGGCTGCCGCGTTGATCTCCGATGGCTGCGTCATCATTTCCCAGCATGCGGATACCACCGGTACGCCGAAAGCAGTCGAAGCGGCTCATCTGGAGGGTAAGGAAGTCTATGTCGTAGGCTATAACATCTCGATGCTGGAAGCGGCACCGGAATCCGCTCTGACCAGCGCCACCAACAACTGGGAGGTCGCTTATTCTTATATTCTGGAAACGGCCAAGAAGGGTGAAAAGCTCGACAAGGACATCGTCTATGGCTACAAAGAAGATGCTGTAAGGATCACTGAGCTGGGCAAAGCGTGTGCCGAAGGAACGGCAGAAAAAGTGAAAGAAACGGAAGACGGCATCAAAAACGGTACGCTGCATGTCTTCGATACTTCGACATTCACGGTCAAAGGCGCCGAACCGACCGATGAGAACTGCATCGATGCTTTCTTTGCGACAAGCGAAAAGGCGATCTATGACGGTTACTTCCATGAATCCGAATTAAGAAGCGCTCCGTACTTTGCCGCGATCATCGATGGCGTCATCGATATCGCCGCTGTCAACTAACGATTACGAACATATCGCCGGGATCTTTCCCGGCGATATTCGAACGATATGAAAGCGATTGAATTAAAGCACATTTCCAAATCCTTCGGCAGCATCGTTGCCAATGACGATATCAGCTTTTCCGTAGAGAAAGGAGAAGTTTTAGCTTTGCTTGGCGAAAACGGTTCCGGCAAGACGACCCTGATGAACATCCTTTCGGGGATCTATTATCCGGACGCCGGAGAGATCTTCGTCGATGAAAAACCGGTCAGGATCCGTTCGCCGAAAGATGCGTTCGATCTGAAGATCGGCATGGTCCATCAGCACTTCAAACTGATCAATGATTTTACGGCCATGGAAAACATCGTACTGGGAACGACAGCGGAAACGATGGAAGAAGCCCGCAGGAGCGTTCAGGCGATCTGCGAGAAATATGGCTTCGAACTGGATCTCGACCGCCGAGTCGCCGATATGAACGTCTCGGAGAAACAGACGCTGGAAATCGTCAAGACCATCTACCGCGGGGCAGAGATCCTGATCCTGGACGAGCCGACATCGGTCCTGACTCCCCAGGAGATACGCAAACTGTTTGCGGTCATCCGCAACATGAAGGCCGATCACAAGTCGGTCATCATCATCACGCATAAACTGAACGAAGTGCTGGAGATCTCCGACAAAGTAACGATTTTAAGAAAAGGAAAATACATCGCGACCTTGAATACGGCAGAAGCCGATGTACAGAAGCTGACCGAACTGATGGTCGGTGAAAAGGTGCAGCTGGATATCTGCCGCGACGCGATCGAAGATAAAGCGCTGCGTCTGCAAGTCAGGCATCTGAGTGTAAAAAACAGCGAAGGGCATCTGGCGGTGGACGATGCTTCGTTCGATCTGTACAGTTCCGAGATCCTGGGCATTGCCGGGATTTCCAACTGCGGCCAGAAAGAACTGCTGGAGGCCATCATGGGTCTGCAGAAGGCAGAAAAAGGTTCTTCCGTCATTTATTATTCGACGGCGCATGGCACGCATGAACTGGTCGGCTTGAGCACCAAGGAGATCATTTCCTACGGTCTGCATCTGGCATTCGTGCCGGAAGACCGTCTGGGCATGGGACTGATCGGCAATTTCGGTATGACCGACAACGTTATGCTGAAACGCTACAAGAAAGGAAACGGGCCTTTCCTGCATCGGAACAAGCCAAGGCAGCAGGCCGAGATGATTCGGGAAAACCTCTCGGTCGTGACGCCGGATCTGGAATATCCGGTACGCCGGCTGTCCGGGGGCAATGTGCAGAAAGTGCTGGTAGGCAGGGAGATCACCGCCAAACCGACGGTCCTGATGACGGCTTATGCCGTCAGAGGACTCGATATCAATACTTCGTATGCCATCTACGACCTGCTCAACGAGCAGAAGAAGAAAGGCGTCGCCGTCATCTTTGTAGGGGAAGACCTGGATGTTCTTCTGGCGCTATGCGACCGGGTCATGGTCCTTTGTTCCGGCAGGATCAACGGGATCCTGGATGCGCGCAAGACCAACAAGGAAGAAATGGGTCTTTTGATGAGCCATCTGAAAGAAGGAGACGAAAATGCACATCATCAGGAATGAACGACCGATGCCGGTTGCGATCCTTATCAGGATCGTTTCGATCGTGATCGCGCTGATCCTGTGCGGTCTGCTGATCATCACGGTGACCGGACTGAATCCTCTTGCGGTTTTTCAGTCCATGATCAAAGGGACATTCGGTTCGACCAAACGTCTGATCAACTGCCTGCGAGATGCGTCTTTCTTGTGGCTGATCGCCATCGGGCTTTCGCCCGCCTTCAAGATGCGTTTCTGGAATACCGGAGCCGAGGGACAGATCCTGATCGGCGGCGTCGTATCGGCAGCCATCATGATCGCTTTCGATGGCAAGCTGCCCAATATCGCCGTGCTTCTGCTGATGCTTGCCGCAAGCATCCTGGCGGGTCTGCTGATGGGTTTCGTTCCCGCATATTTCCAGGTGCGTTTCCGGACGAACGAGACGCTGTTTACTTTGATGATGAACTACATCGCGATACAGGTCGTGGAATTCATGGTCGATATCTGGGACAAGAAACAGTCGCATTCGGTCGGCGTCATCAATCCGGATACGAAGACCGGCTGGTTTCCCAAGCTCTTCAACAATCAGTACGGCTGGGTCTTCGTGATCGTGCTGACGATTGCCATCATCATGTATGTCTATTTGAATTATGCCAAACAGGGTTATGAGATCGATGTGGTCGGAAGCAGCGAGAACACGGCAGCCTACGCCGGAATCAATGTCGGCAGGACCAAGATCCGTACCGTGATGCTTTCTTCGGCGATTTGCGCGCTGGCCGGTTTCATCCAGACGGCAGGCGTTTCTCATACGATCTCGTTAAATACGGCCGGCGGCAAAGGCTTTACCGCCATCATCGTCGCCTGGCTGGGCAAGTTCGATATCGCAATCATGGCGTTCATGTCGTTCCTGATCGAATTTCTGGAGAAGGGAGCCAACCAGATCGCTTCCCAGTTCAATTTCAACGAATATGGCGCAGACGTCCTGATCGGCATCATTCTGTTTTCCTTGCTGAGCAGCGAATTCTTCTGCAACTATCAGATCGTTTTCAAAAGAAAGGGAGGAAACTGAGATGAATCTCACCGCATTTGTTTCCTGGTTCAATGCTGCCGTCACGTTCGGCACGGTGATCCTTCTGGGATGTCTGGGCGAGATCCTCAACCAGCGTTCCGGTTCCTTGAATCTGGGCGTACCGGGCATCATGCTGCTGGGAGCGATAGGTTCGCTGGTCGGCGTGTTTGCCTATGAGAACGGCACGCCCGATCCCAACTGTCTGGTCTGTTTCCTGCTTTCTTTGTCCGGCTGCCTGGGCTTTTCCCTGCTGGGAGGACTCATCTACGCCTTCCTGACGATCACTTTGAAAGCGAACCAGAACGTGACCGGACTGACGCTGACGATCTTCGGAAACGGCGTTGCCAAGTTCCTGGGCGGCTATCTGACCAATCTGGCCGGCGGCGTAGGCAATGTTTCGCTCGATGTAACGACCTCCGTGTACCGGCGCAGGATCCCGTTTCTGTCCGATAAGCTCGGCATCGTATCGCGTCTGTTCTTCAACTACGGTTTCATGGTCTATCTGGCGATCGGAATCGCCATCGCGTTGCATTATTTTCTCGAGCACAGCAGGATGGGCTTGAATCTGAAAGGGGTCGGAGAGAATCCTGCCACGGCGGATGCTTGCGGGATCAACGTCGACCGCTACAAGTATTTTGCGAGCATTCTCGGTTCCCTGATTTCCGGTCTGGGCGGTCTGTATTTCATCATGGACTATGTCATGGGGACCTGGACGACGGACGGGACGATCGAATCGCTGGGCTGGCTGGCGGTCGCTCTGGTCATTTTCGTTTCCTGGCGGCCTTTAAGAGGCGTTTTCGGGGCGCTGCTGTTCGGCTTGAGCTACTGGGTCTATCTCTATATTCCGTCCTTCGTAAGCCGTTTCCTGCTTCGCGTCTTCCACATCAGCAATATCACGCACCTGCAGAATATCTACCGGATGATCCCGTATATCGTCACGCTGATCGTGCTGATCTACGTATCGAAAGACAAACGGGCGGCCCATGCTCCGGACTCTTTAGGCATGAATTATTATAGGGAAGACCGCTGAACAAAGGACAGCGATATCTGTTTCATTAGTTTAAAACGAACGTATGGATCTGCGTTCGTTTTTGTTTCCGGCCGGATGTCTCGATCGTCTAAGCGGGATTGCTGAGATGATATGCAGGGTATAAAATGAAAAGAGATCTTTTGCGGATCTATGGGAAGATCAAAGGAGAATGGCTGTAAAAAGTGAAGAAGCTGATCAATATTGTCCTGGTCCTGGCGATGCTGACGATGGCAGGAGGCTTGTATCTGATCCTCTCCGGAATCAGAAATGCCAACGACTTTGGCGAAATAAGCAACGGGATCACGGAAGCGATCGAAGAAACCGGTGTCCAGGCGGAAGATATCGAGACCTTTATGGGTTTCGTCGTGGATTATACGCAATCGGATCCGCTTCTGCATTCCGCAGAGGAACTGGATCTTTCCCGCGATGGAGATACCGTCTATTTCACCTATAACGGAGAATCGTTCAAAGCGGTCTATACCCCGGACAACTGGACCATCTATGATTCCTACCGGGTCCGCAACAGCAAGGATATGGCGATCATCTGCGAAGCGCTGAGCGATATCCATCCCATTCATGGGAACGACATGGTTTCCTACCGCACGGCCGACGACATGGCGTATGAATGGCTTCAGCACAATATCGCTAACGAATTCCTTCCGGATAGTTCTTATAAGCAAAGCGCGAAGGATGTCGACCTGGATCCTTACGACCAGGGGAAATCACTGGAAGAACTGTTTTCCTCCCGACGCTGATCACGGGAAGAAAAAACCAATAAAAACATAGAAACGATCAGGAGCAGCAACATGAAACAGGAATTACAGGATCTTATCATCGGATTGAAAAACGGCAACGAAGAACTCGTTGCCAGGACGATCGAATCATCAAGGACATTCGCATTGAATTACGCACGGAATCTGTGCGGCAACGAAGAGGAAGCGATCGAACTGGTCAAAGAAAGCTATCGGGAACTGATTTTTGGCGATGATGATTATGACAGTTACGATTCGTTTGCGGAACTTCTGCAGGATTTGATCAAAGCGCAGCGTTCCGGAAAGCGGAACAGGACTATGGCGAAAGAAACGGATGTTTCGCTTGATCCCGATACAGAATCGCTTAAGGAATACTGCAACGATCCCCGCATCGAAGAAGTCATCTATGAAACGCTGCGGCAGCTGGATCCCGTCAGTAAAGAAGCGGTGCTGAGGACGTATGGCGGCGATGAAGCTACGGAAGAGATCGCCCGGGATCTGCAATGCAGCAAAGAGGAGATCCGCCAGCTTCTTTCTCAGGCGGAGGAACAGATCGAAGAAAAGGCTCCTTCCGTACTGAAAAAGCTACATCTGCAGGATCTGGATTTCACGAAAGCGGAACAGTTCTATGGCGTTCTGAAACTGGGCAAGAGTCTTGTCGATCTGGATATCACCGGAATCGTGATCGATGTCGTCAAAGACAGAATCGGCGATGCCGTTATCGAAAAGGATGAGGATGAGAAAAAGGATTTCAAACGTTTTGTCGAGGATCTGATGAAAGATTCGATCGAAGACTGGTTCATCGATCGGATACGTTCTTCTGTAACGGGGTCGGCTTTGACGACGGCGGGATCGCTCGCCGGGAAAGGCACATTGTCCGCAAAAGCGACGGCAGCCGGGACAGTGAAAGCGGCTTTGGCGCAGAAAGCGGCGATCGCCGCAACAGCGACTTTGCTGGCGACGGGCGGGGGCTATGTGGTCTATCACGAACATTATCGCAACGAAGCTTTGAAATACATGGAAAATACATTCGGTACAACGATGTTCGACTCGACGCGCAGCGTTACGGCAGCCGACCTCAAAGAAGCGCTGAACGTATGCTACGGCTTGGGAGAGGATTTCGTTTATGAGGACATGCCCGAAGAGACGAAACTGGATGATTTCTTCCTGTTCTGGCCGCTGGTCAAGTACTACTGGCCCGATGTGGAAAACAACTGGGATGTGATCGACTGGTCGAAATACCCGGATAACGAGTGGTACCCGGGACTTCTCGCTTCCGAGATCTTCATCATGGATCACGATCTGACCAGAGGCTACAACACCAAAGCCAAAGGCATCAGCATGAAGGATTTTGCGATCCTGATCATGAATTGCGACAAGTACTATAAAAAGTGATAAAAGCTCCCCGGAGCTTTTTAAAAACACAGGATACATTATTTGAATTGACAGAAAAGGAAATATGCTATAATATGTAGCGTGCTACATGTAGTATGCTACAGAAAGGAGCGGTCATGGAGAAAGCAAGCAATATCTGGATCCTGATCCATCGGATCGACAAGAAGATCAAGGCGAACATGGATATCAGCCTGAACCGTTACAATCTGACCTATTCCCAGTCTCAGGTGCTGCTGTTCCTGCGTCTCAACGAAGGGAAACTGTCCCAGAAGAAGCTGCAGGATATGATGCGCTGTTCCCATCCGACGATGGTAGGCCTGATCCAGCGGCTGGAAGCGAACGGTTTCGTCCGGACCTATACCGATGAAACGGACAAGCGTTACAAGATCGTGGAACTGACCGACAAGGCCATGGCCTTCGGCAATGACATGAGAAAATCCCGCGAGCAGAACGAGAAAGCGATGCTGAAGGGGTTCAAGAAAGAAGAAAAAGAGATCCTGCTGGATCTGCTGGATAAAGTATACAAGAATATCAGCGAGGTAGAGACATGTTGAAGATACTGGCCGAAAAGATAGGCGAATATAAAAAGGAAACGATCATGACGCCGTTGTTCATGCTGGGAGAGGTCGCGATGGAATGCCTCATTCCAGCAGTCATGGCGATGCTGATCGACCACATGAATGCCGAAAGCCTGGAACCGATCCTGAAATACGGAGCGCTGCTTCTGATCCTGGCGTTTCTTTCGCTATGGTGCGGTGCCAATTCCGCAAGATATGGCGCCAAGGCTTCCACCGGCTTTGCGAAGAACCTGAGAAGGGACATGTTCTACAAGGTCCAGGATTTTTCCTTCGAAGACATCGATCATTTTTCCACGTCTTCGCTGGTGACCCGCATGACCAACGATGTCTCGCAGATCCAGATGGCCTTCCAGATGCTGATCCGAATGGCAGTCAGGACCCCTTTGATGCTGATCTTCTCGGTCATCATGGCTCTCCGTATCAACAGCCGGATGGCGCTGATCTTCTTTGCGATCATTCCGGTCCTGGGCGTCGGTCTTATCATGATCTTCAAAATCGCTCATCCGATCTTCCGTCGCATCTTCAAGCGTTACGATGCCTTGAATAATTCCGTCCAGGAGAATGTCGCCGGCATCCGTGTCGTCAAATCTTTCGTCAGAGAGGATTACGAGATCCAGAAATTCAACAAAGCTTCCGAAGAAGTACGCAGCGATTTCGTCAAGGCCGAGAAAGTCCTCGCCTTGAATAATCCGATCCAGATCTTCTGCATCAAGCTGGCCAGGCTGCTGATCTGCTATCTTGGCGCACGGACGATCATCAACACCGCGGCGACGGAGCTGACGACCGGTCAGCTGTCTTCGCTGATCAGCTATGGCATACAGATCCTGATGTCGATGATGATGTTTTCAATGGTCTTCATCCAGATGGTCTTCTCGACCGAAGCTGCGACCCGTATCTGCGAAGTGCTGACGCATGAATCCAAACTGGTCTCTCCGCCCAATGGCATCAAAACGGTCAAAGACGGCAGCATTCGTTTCGATCATGTAACCTTCCGTTACAACGAGCACAGTCCGCGACCAGCCCTGGAAGAGATCGACCTGGACATCAAATCCGGTCAGACGATCGGCATCCTGGGTTCGACCGGCTCCTCGAAGACCACGCTGATCCAGCTGATCTCTCGCTTGTATGATGTCTCGGAGGGCGTTGTGTATGTGGGTGGCGAGGATGTCCGTAATTATGACCTGAAAGTCCTCAGGGATGCCGTAGCCGTCGTATTACAGAAAAACGTGCTGTTCTCCGGCTCCATCAAAGACAACCTGCGCTGGGGCAACAAGGAAGCGACCGACGAAGAGATCGTCGAAGCCTGCCGGCTTGCTCAGGCGGAAGAATTCATCGAACAGATGCCGGATAAGTACGATACTTTGCTGACGCAGGGGGGAACCAATGTCTCCGGCGGTCAGAAACAGAGGCTGTGCATCGCCAGAGCATTATTAAAGAAACCGAAAGTCCTGATCCTGGATGACTCGACCAGCGCCGTGGATACCAAGACCGATGCGCTGATCCGCAAAGGATTCAAAGAATACATTCCGGAAACCACCAAGATCATCATTGCCCAGCGCGTCTCTTCCGTCGAAGACAGCGATCAGATCATCATCCTTGACGGTGGCAGGATCGTCGAACAGGGCAGTCATGAAGAACTCATGAAACTGGGAGGGATCTATAAAGAGATCTATGATTCCCAGACCAAAGGAAAGGAGGAGAATTAAGATGCCGCCGAGACAAGGAAGATACGTAACAAATAAAAAAATCGATATGAAATCGCTGAAGCGTCTGCTGCAGTATGTCTTCAAACGCTACTCTTTCCGTCTGCTGATCGTGCTGGTCTGCATCATCCTTTCCGCCATCTCCAATGTCGTCGTCAACGCCTTCATGGCGCAGCTGATCGATGATGTCATTCTGCCAGGAATTTCCAACGGTCTGGACAGCGTCTACAAAGGGCTTATGAGGATCATCAGTATCATGGTGACCTTCGATATTCTGGGCATCATCGGTTCCACGCTGTATCCGCGCATCATGGCGGTTGTCGGACAGGGTACGATCAAATCGTTACGGGATGACATGTTCGATAATATGGAGACTCTGCCGATCCGTTATTTCGATTCCCATACCCATGGCGAGATCATGTCAACCTATACCAATGACGTCGGTACGATAAGGATGCTGGTAGGACAGAGCATTCCGTCTCTGTTCCAGTCGATCATGTCGATCACGACCATCTTCTTCTCGATGATCCGTTACAGCATCTGGCTGACGATCGTCGTGACTGTCGTGATTTTCCTGATGACCAGGATCACCGGCAAGTTCGGCGGACGTTCTGCCAAATACATGAAAGCCCAGCAGGAATCGCTGGCTGAAGAAGAAGGCTTTATCGAAGAAATGATGGAAGGCATGAAAGTCGTCAAGGTCTTCACC
>JAEEGG010012635.1_pt1 | contig 18183 bp, 16 predicted proteins | sample 9134161 | NCBI WGS metagenome assembly JAEEGG01 (sample SAMN16246543, study PRJNA631951) | gut metagenome | biome: gut microbiome; feature: rumen; material: CR-attached | host: Bos | place: Iran: Karaj | collected 2018-10 | reverse complement strand
GCGGCTCTAAATGCAAATAAGTCTGCTGCAATTTCTTTATCGATTTCTAAAAAGGTTTCCTTATTATGTACTATATGTCCTATTTCGTGATATATCGCATAAATCAAAGCAGCAATTGTTAAATTGTTTATTTTCTCATGCTTAGAATCAAGAAAGTGAGAAAAGGACAAAACATCTGATGCTGTAGGCGAACAATTATCATCTGCAAATTTTATTCTATTATAAAAAGGATATAGCGAAATATCGTCGGAAGTAATTTCCTCAAATGAATTACACTTCAATTTAAGTTTAGAATACATCCCCATGCAATATCCATATAATTCCGAGATATATTTACATCCATATTCTATATTATATTCATCATTGAAATCGTCATAATTACAACTGCACGACTCCATACCAGATATTTTAATTTCAATTGTTCGCTGTTTTAGAGCCGTTTCCAAATGAGAAACCACATATTGATTCCTACAAATAATTGTAGCGATTTGTTTTTTCAATAATTTAAGTTTATCCATTATTCAGATAATCATTATCATGAACTCCGATACTATACGTCTTCTCTTCTATGAATAAGCCAACAAATCATTCACACGCAAATTGTGGCAATAACACAATAACGATTTCATCTGAAACCATATAATCATCAAAACCTTTCTTTCTGAAATACAATGTTAGAGTATACTCTGCTTGACCATCGTTATCGTCAAACAATTCTCTGCAAAGGAAAAAGTATTTATCTGTTGATGCTAATGTTCGCCATTTCTTTACTCCGTTGTGTTCATAAGAGATTTGATAAGATGAGAGAGAATCTATCTTAACGGGAGATTCAACTTGCATCATGTCATACAGATAGATTGTATCAGACAACTCTTCTGCCAAATCCGAGAAAGAGACCATGCCTCCTCTAGTGGACAAATGATTATTCTTAAGGAAATAATCTTTGATGCTTTTCGCTTTTATGTCATTGAATACCTTTGCCGCAAATAATTTTATTTGCTTGGTCTTTAAGTTCATTGCCTTAATAGCCTGCTTATCATTAGACCACAAAATAGGTGAATCATCGGGGAATACATCACCAGTCTTACATACTTGTTTTCCAATCTTGACGGATGGTGTATTCATCTGTAAGATTTTGTAATCATCGGCAAACAATGCCGAACTTAGGCATAATGCTGTGAATATGAATACAACTTTTTTCATATCTTCTTATTTTTAAAATTAATATAGGTTTTCTGAAAAGCGAAATATAGTGACGGTAGCATGATGCTTGTAGCAATCCCAAATAGCATATAGAGTGCAATCATGACTATCAACAACAAAAATGAATATTCAAGGAGAGAAACACAAAAATGAACGAATTTGGAACGTGACTTCTTTATGAATGGAATTCTCTCTATAATTGAACTTGTTTCAAACAAACTTAATGAAATTACGAAATATATCAAGCCCAAGAACATCAACATCCCATAACGTACAAAATGCTCTCCATTCATTAGAGCCGTAAAGGCATAGTATGTGATCACAGATCCTGGTTTTACTCCAGAATAGGTGTCATGTATGTCTTCAACCATATCACCAATAACAATAATTTTTCCTTTCGTAAGTAACGCGATGTCTTTATCTGAATAATTTTCCAACAAGTCGCTACCTAGATTATAATACTTTTTTGTCTGTTGTTCATTGAACTCAATCCAATCTTCAATAGGAGATTTAACGAACAGGCTCTTGTAACATAATCTATGGTTACAAGTATAAAACAAAAAATGTCTGCTAATGGTATTACCTGTTAATTCATGATATGCGAATAACGGAATCGTAGTTTGGCCATTCTTTATATATTCATATCTCGTAAAATTAGTGCCTGTTATAGTTGCATAATAGTCGTTTAATGCTGACTTACTTAATAATGTACTATCTATAATTTCAATGTCAGAATGATTTGCCACTACAATGTTTCTCATCTTTTTTATTTGTGAGAACAATGCAGAATCCTCTTGAGAATCATATCCTTTTTCAAATCGTACATCTAAAAAGATATACTTGTAAGTATTTGCTTTTTCCAGGAATTTCAAGAAAGAACAAATCTTCCCACGATCTGTAATGTCAACATTGCCTACTGACATCCCATAATCATCATGACGATCTATAAGTTGCTTGTCATAGGCAACATTCACAAATAAGGCATCTTTATCTTCTTCAAGCACCTTGGGCAAGCCAACCTTATTCTTAAACCACTCCATCCAAGCATATTGATTTAAGTCCTCTCCTGTAAAAAGGGCTTGATTACTGATGAAATAGCTTAGAAGCAGTAGCACTATTACATTAATGAGAGAAACGATTAATGCCGTTTTTCTCTGCCTTACAAACTGCTTATATGCTGTTAACTCAAATCTCTTTTTCTTCTTTGCCATTAGTCATCATCAAATTAATCTAACATCACGAAACCGGCCCAATAATATGGATTAGGATATTTTTTTCGCACTTCTTGTTGCGCTGCTTTAAAAGCATTATGTTTTGTTTCTCCAGAAAGCATTCTTGAATAGAAAGTTCGCATCATATATGACGTTGCATTATCGTCAACTTTCCAGAGGCTCATCAACAATGATTGGACACCAGCAAGTTTAAACGCTCGTTGAATTCCGATCACGCCTTCAGCTCCGGTATCAATATCACCAAGTCCTGTTTGACAAGCAGATAGCACAACCATACTAACATTACTAAGATCTATGGTGGCTATTTCTTCTGATGTTAAAATACCATCATGATCTTGTTCTATACTTTTAGTTCCCAACCACGCTGTTTGTCCACCAGTAAGCATCAATCCTGATCGTTTCATGGGACTGATATAATTATATGATTGATAATAGTCTAGGTACTTAACTTCTTTTTCAGGGAAATAGAATCCATGAGTGGCCAAATGGAGTATAGACATATCAACACCTGCCAATTCTTTAAAGGATTCTTCTGTTCCGTCCAGTCCTTTCTTTTTTATTGATGTTATGCCATGAGTGGTTAATATGTTTGAGATAGAATCCACTTCTTCAGCTGAAGCTGGTAAATATTTCCATCCTTGCCTTGTTGCTGAATTATCATAATGTATAAAAGCGTCTAATGAATCTACAATTTGCCCTGTTGGTGTCGCATCGTACAGTAATCCTCCATAGAGTACTGCATTAAAAATACCTTCCTTGCGTTTCTTACACAATTCGCGTGTCGATGATAATCGGAATACATTATATTTTGCGTTGAAAGCCTTACCATCGCTATCAGACAACATCTCAACAGGAGCCAGATGTAAAAGACCCTCAAGAGTAAAATATACTTTGTCACCTTCTTTTAAATACTTATCAAGCTTTCCCCACAGTATACAATACAATTGCTTTGAGATTATATCCCATTTCTCATCACTCATTTTAACTCCTTTATTAAAAGCAGATGAAATTTTTATAATTAATTCGTCAGTTTTTTCTTTTGATTCTAATTCCACAAATATTGGCGACTTAAAATTTTTACGTAAAATAAGGGCTCCATAACAAATTGGCGCATGATTTAGTGGATCAAGATTATTAATCTCGATTATTTCTATCGCAACCTCATTGTCTTTCAACTGTTTCTTAACTACTTCCCAGCTTATTTCTGAGAAGGAAAATAACTTTTTATTTGCCAATTTAGAAACTAAATCAGTTTCCAGTTTTTCAATTTCAATATTGCTTTTTATGGAAATCCTCTCATCTATAGGACTTATTCTCTCGTTAATAGCCTTTATTTCTAATATCCTTTGATATAGTTGTTTAAGTTTGTTGTCTTTTGTTTTTTCTATTATAACAGATAATTCTTTTTGAGTATTGAGTAATAACCCCTTAAAGAGCAAAACAGAATTATATGCTACTTCTGCGCATACCTTATTGTTTGGATAATAATACGGTATGCTCCTACATTGCATGTAAAAAAGTTCATTTTCTAGAATCAACTCCTCACGTCCCTTCCTACTTAGGATTTTTAGTTGTTTGCTGACATTATTTTTGGATGTGTTAAATGACCTTTGCAGTCTTTTTTCAACAATAATAGTGTCATTTATATTAAGATGTGGCATTAATGATATTAAACTTGCTGATATACTATTACGATTAACAGATTCCGATTCTATCATATATTGGAAAGCTTCCCTATATTTTTTTTCTATATGATATATAACGCCTATATCATTAAGATATTCTGACAGAGCAATTGTGTCATTTCTATGTTCAGCTATTTTACATGCTTTTTTTAAATACCCAATGGCTTTCTCGTAATCATTAGTAAAAGATCCGTAATATATCCCCAATTTATATGCTGCTTGCTGCGCAACATGTGAAGAATCTCCTTTGGACGATATCTCAATAAGATTTCCAATAGAAGTGTCTGTCATTTTACCCCAAGCAGCTCTCTCATATTCTGCTAAGGTAATATAATCAGAATCATCAACAGGCACGCCCAAATTGGTCAGATCTAATATACTCTCTCTATATAAATATAGAGCAAGTTCATAATTATAATTCGATTTGTAATAGTGTGCAAGCAATTTAAGAATATTACATTTCTTTATACTTCTATATTTTGCATCCTTTATTAAATGATAAGCTTGATAAATTGCATTCTTTGCCAATTGATTTTGATTCTGTCTTAGATATAATACATAAAATAAATAATAAACACGAGCCATTTCAATTGTATCTCTTTTCTCAGTGGCAATATCCAAACTCTTTTTATGACATTTTTCTGCTTTGCTAAATTCATTGACTGACATATATATGTCAGCAAGTTGGCTATACAAAAAAGACTTATCGTTTTTTTCTAAAACTTCAGATAGTAACAATTGTTTTTCAATAGTAATAATAGCATCATCGTTGAGTCCTCTGTCCATTTGACTCTTTCTCTGATAAGATAGATACAGATAATATGATGTCAAGATTTCTTTGTATAACATGTAGTCTGATAAAAAATTATTGTTAATATTTGAAGATTTTTCAACATCTTGATATTTCTGTATTATAGGTTCTATGGGGTGCTGAACGATATAATTGTCCCAAATTGAAGCGGCCTTTTCCAAAAATGTATTAGCTTTTGTTTGGTAATTTTTTACAAGCTGTCCCTTGTGAGAGGCATATTTGTTATAAATGTCATATTTTAATAGCAACCACCTTGCATATTCAATGTCCCCATCCCCGTAATTTCTTATGTAAAAGTCATCAATGATATTCTCAATTTCAAAAAAGGCATCGTATTTTCTGGAAACATCTAGGATTTCTACAAAAACGATATATAAACAACTCACACTTTGAATATTACCTGCTTTTTCTTCTTCTTGACAAAAATCAAGAGAATGGCCAGCAAGAAATGTGCCCATAAAATTATTCAAAAAGTATTGAAATGACTCATGTAGTAATTTGTTATTATATTGTTTTTTTACCCACGAATCCCAATCCATTAAGGTTCTGAAAATATCTCTGTAAATATCTGAAGGAACAGGATTTTCTTGAAAATTTTTAATTTGTAATCTGGTATCTAATGCCTCAACTTGAAACCTTATAGAATTTTCATAATCATTAAACTGTTTATAGATTTCTCCATTACGTTTTAAAGATTGGACAACTTCGATATCTGCATTTATTGCTTTGCAAGAATCAGAAATGACAGTACCATATCTAATAGCTTCTTCCAGATTTCCTTTATTTACATTCCACTCCCGCATAATGCCATACATACCATCATTACCCAAAATCTGCATCTTCCATTGTCCAGTTTTATCGGATGAACACATCATTCTACCATAGGGTTCATATAATACGCATGCCCTTTGAGAATGTATATAGGCCGAGTCTATCATTTCGCGGCCATGATAAACAAATGCCGTAATGAATTCTCCCAAAAAAGAAAACATAAAAGCACTTGAGTCTTGGGTAATACTGAAGTAATTATTTGCTAATTCATCTAATCTCTTTGCTGTACTGATAGTTTTTCTAAGGTACGCATCAGAGTTATAGTCTGTTTGACTAAATAATGTAGCCAATGTAGTCATACATTCCGTCATTTCTTTTTGTATAGATTCTATTTTAGCAGAATCATTTGAATACGGAGCTGCGTACATATTTATTGATAATATGCAACACACTATGTATAATGAAAACTTTCTTCTCATAAGTAACTAATTATTGTATTGTTGTTTTTGCATCGCCGCTGTAAACTTTGAGAGATCATCCCTATCTTCGTCAAATAGCAGCATCTTATTAATTCTTTTAAAGCAGAATTTGTGCATCTTAATACAGAACCATATCAATGGTATGTAAATAAATGCACTAAATAAATAGTGCTCTTCCCCAAGGAAGCAAATGGAATCATACAATCCATGAGCTAATACTGGGGCAATCCATATCATATTCTTATATTTTCCATATTTCTTGGGACGGAAATGTACAATAGAATAGAAGAATCCCATCAAAACGCCAAAAATATAATGACCCGGGACTGCAAAAAGACTTCTTGTAATCGCTATAGCCTGCCAGGGATCTTCTTCTGCATTGAATATATACATGACATTCTCTAATCCTGCGAAACCCATTGAGACACATACTGCATATACAATACCATCAATATTCTGGTTAAACTCCACGTCCTTTCTGAGCAAAAGCCAGAGCATAATCAATTTTGCGGTTTCTTCTGGTATGGCAGCATTATAGAATGATGTGAATATGGCTCGTACAATTGGTACGTCGTATAGCCATCCTAATCCCATAATATATGGAAGTGGGGACCAAATCTGAGAAATTAATATAGTGACGACAATAGATAATAGACCATAGAAAACTCCCTTGATGATTTTACTCCAAGGCTCAGGCTGCTGCTTATCCCTGTATCTTACATATAAGACAAGCAGAATAGCTGGCAGGAGGCCAGACAATAACATAATGCTTACATCTCCCATCTCCATATCTCTTCAGCCTTTAGATTCTCAATCTTTTCAGAAAGTGCGAAATCAACGTTTAGCCATTCTGCAATATTCTGCAGGGACTGTACCTCTGTATAATCGACTTTTTTGTCTGCCCTTACGATTTTTATAAGAAATGACACCAAGAGCATTCTTTGCTCTTCTGTTGTATAGTCGTTTAATTCGTTTGCACATTCTTGAATTTTCGAAGCCCATTTCTCATGAGAATATTTCTTTGATTCTTCAAATAGATTCAATAACAAGCCTATATATTTTTCCTTTTTCTCAATACCATAGTTTTCGGTAAGGAACCCACGCAGGAATTCTAATTCAGAATGCATGATTTTCCCATCTGCTTGAATCACATACGAGGAAATAATCATTAGGGACAGTAAGAATCCGGGATGTTCATCCCTCAAGAATATAGAGGGGGCATCAATATCTGCCATCATATTGCGTATATAGCTTATCATCTTCATCTGTCTTACTGTTTGTTCATAATAATACTTACCGTTTCTTTCATTCGTTGTAGTAGTGATCTTGATTTCTCTACCCTCTTAACTATCACAACATCATCAGCGTTTTCTTTCTCTGCCATAACTTGTGAAATGATGTTGATGGCATTGAAACGAGAAGTTGTTTCCTCATTGATGAGTTGTTCATCTCCTTCCTCCTTGATGACATCCTTGACGTGAAGTATCCAGGCACTATGGTTGTCTTGGTTTTGAATAGTGGCAGTAATGAGCTGTTGACGTTTTTCTTCATCAGGCAGACCAGAGGATAAGATTGATACCAGCTCATTGTTTGATATCTGCTCCAGCATACCGTCAGAACACATATAGAAATAGTCACCAGGCAGGACATCAGTGATCTGGGTAATATCCAGATGCATACGATTATTCACATCTGGGGTCATAGCTCGAGTTACTATATTCTTCTGAGGGAAGTTGATCATTTCATCATAAGTGATTTCGCCAGCCTGGAAAAGGTCGTACGCAAGTGAATGGTCACGTGACTGATAGAGCACTCCCACGTCTGGTCGAAAATGGTAGATCCGACTATCTCCCATGTGGGCTGCAATGACACCTTCACTCCCAAGATATAATAAGGTAAGAGTGGTACCCATCTTTCTTAACTTTCCATCATCCTTTATATCTAACTGTGCATAGGCGTATGAAAGAGCATCTTCAATCTGTGGTTTGTTAATTGGATGAACAGCTCTTGCATGATACCAGTTGCCTATGGCTTGAGAAACTGTCTGACTGGCAATTTCACCATGCTCATATCCTCCCATACCATCGCAGAGCACAAACAGACGGTCATCAACTGTAGCTTGAATAGGCCACAATGCATCTTCCTGATTGTTGCGTTTGCCTATCTCATGGATGAACAGAGGTGGATATAGTGAAATCTTCATAAGCTACGATAGTTTAAAAGTTACTGTAGTATGTCCCATCGTGATATTGTTACCATCTACTAAGCGAATGGCATCTCCTCCATTAATGGGCTGACCATCGACTGATGTCAGATTCTTATTTTGGTAGTTGCTTAATACGGCTTTTAGAGTGCCGTCTGGCAGCTTGGTGACATCTATAGCGATGTGCTGACGACTCATGTAGCGATCTGCACTCTCTATTTGTACTGTAGCCTTTGAGGTATTACCCTTTCTGCCTATGATGTTTTGACCTTCTATAAGTGGGTAGCTAATTGCCCCAAATAATATCTCTGCATGAGAATGCGTGTGAGGCTCAGATTTGAGAAGTTCTGTCGCTCCTGACACACCTGCTGCCAGCTGTGTCTCTCTACTATCAGAAAGTGAAGCGTTCTGTGGCGTTTCAAAGAATGTATGTGCTTCTATAGGTTCTTGCTGTGGGGCGAATCTGACTTGTAGCAACGTTTTACACGAAGGACACGAAATTTGCTTCAGTTCCTCGTTCTTAGAATTCTTTACGTCCAAGACTACGTTACATTGAGGACATTTAACTCGCTTAATCTGCATATCTTATTACCACTTTATAATAGTCATGTTATTATCGAATTTACCCCACATTACCGGATGCTGTTTGTTGCCGGAAGCCTCTATTACTCCCTTATGTACAAAGTTGTAAATTTCGCGTGCTGTTATAATTCGATTTCGATCTGTATCTGCACCTCCACGAAGTCCACGCTCTAAAAAGATGGTAAACAAGCTGTTTTTAAACGGACTTTCCTTTGACTCTTCATTAGTACGTGAAGATAGAAAAAACATGACGTTCTGATTACTGAAGTCCGAAGAGTGTTGTTTGCTTGTTCGCATCTTTCCAGCATAGCAAGCATCGACAATGATAATCTTTTGTTTAGCCTGATAACCATTCAACAATTTAAGAATATGATCATAAGAAAGTAAGCCATCATGGCACACAAGGGTACCATCTGTTCCATGACCACTGAAATATAATATTACTGAATCGTCATTGCTGGCCTCTGAGAATAATTTATGCATTGCACTCAGCATTGCTCCTTGTGTAGCATCCTCGTTAGTCAATGTAAGGACGGATGCCTCTTTTGTCGCCAGGAAGATTTTGCTAATAGTTTTTGCATCCTCAGCACTGACACGCAAATCGTTTTCTTTGCCAGGATAGTCTGCGATACCTACACTGACCAAATAGACTTTGCCAAATAGAGGAAAAGTCAATAGACAGAGCAATATGGACGAAACGATCCTTTTCATTCTGATTCTTTTTATGCGTCAATTATCATTGCGTCATTCATATAATCGGGCATATCTGGAGCAACTTCGGGATTCTCCTCTGATGCCAGATGATTGGACTCTTGTTCGTTGTTCAATTCGCCTAAAGTGGCCTTGTTCCCTTGACTGTCCATGATAACATCTGTGTCACTTGGACGGAAATTGTCGTCAACATCAATGATGGCCACGTCTGCCTGCCCATCTCCTGTTGTATCATATCCGACAACCAAATGGCCTGCAGCATTTGCGTAACCTACAATATGAACATCTTCACCCATGTCAAAATTATGAGCAATCTGTTTTTCTACAATACTAACATCAATAGAATTAGAAGACTGCTCTGGTGTGCCGTCTAAAACAACATGCACTACTACCTCTGGATGAACGTCAGTTGGAGTTGGAATATCATGGGCTCGATACTCAGGATTCACCTGATGGGCAAAATCTATTTTCTGCTGTGGAGTCATGGCATTCCATTCTTCAACGGTATAGGTATTGTAGATTCCTCCATGCCATATGAACACGCCCCCAGGACCTACTTCTGCACGAGCTTGGGCAAATGCTTCGCCAAAAGATAGTTCATTGTGAAGCTTAGCTACGGGCAGTGATACATAAGTATCGTTTTGATCCTGCTGTTCATTATTGGGAATTCCATCTGATACCTGATTGACAAGTCCCTCTTCCTCATGAGTTGCGGCATTTGCATTGCCTGCATACATAAGACCTGCTCCCATCAAGATACCAGAAACACCGCCAAGAGTAACATACTTCCATGAAGTTCCCTCGCCTTGTTTTACGTCTTGCCCGTTAATAAAAGGGCGCTTCTCAATAATAGTTTCTTCGTTCATACTCAGAGTTTTATGATGCAAATTTAGTAATAATGATGATATATCCAAGCGTTTTTAGTCTTTCTTGTACGAAATATATAGATTCTTGTACAAAATTATTTCTTAATTTTTGTATGGCAATTGGGACAAGAGTCTTTTTGAGACAACAGATCGTAGTCTTGGTATCCCATAAACGTATTACATTTGGGGCAAATGTATTTTCGTTGAAAGTCTTTTCTTATTTCTTTCCGTTTGTATGGTACAGTAGCTGCATTGTTGTATGCCTTAATAGCAAATGCAATGGAAACGCCTATAGCGACTGCATACAGCAAAAGGTAAATAGGGCCGTGTCCAAGAATAAAACTGCAAGCAATGGCAATCATTGTGATAACACCTACAGCGGAACGTGCGGCATTAAATTTGCGTTCAGCTATATCAAGTTCCATATTTTGTCTGTCATATTCATCCCATATTTTTTGAAGAGGACGAATATCTACAATCTCTTCGGTGGAATCGTTCAAGGAATCCCAAGGAAACAAGTAATGAGAGTTGCCAAGTTCTACTTTATCTTGGCTTGAAATAATCTTTGTTTCAATGGCGATGCCATTTACAAAAGTAAAATTCCTTTCATTTAGGTTTTTGACAAGCCATTTCCCATCTCCTTGATATTTTAAGGAAATGTGATGGCGACTAATGTCCATTGGGACACTACCTGGTATACCATGTTTTTTCGTTATACCATCTTTACAGATTGATAACTGACGTGTCTGTTGGTCCCGTCCAATTATTATCTCCATAACGAACTCAAATTCTGACCTGTATTATAAGTTCCTTTACAGCCTTTAAGGCTTCTTTCGAAATGGGCAGTTGAAAAAGGAAGCGCTCATAGTCGGACAGCATCAGCACCTGCTTCTGGATGTCGACCTGATAGATGTAGTTCATGTTAACGATGAACCGTTTGCCAATACGCATAAACTGTTTGGCATTGTCACCTAATTGGGCAGCTAAAGCATTTTCAGTATGGGACAAATTCATTGTGACACATACTTTTTGCTTGTTAGCGATGACAATATAAGTATAATTACCATCGCCCTCGAAATAGACAATCCTTTGAACATCCAAACGGATGAGCTTGTCGCGTGAGTTGAAATATACTCTTTGTTGTGTCATTGGTAAATGTTTTGTAGTTTATGCGCAAAGATAACGAAAAAATATCAAAAAGAACGCCTTTTAACAACTTTTCTACCAAATTGAAGGATTTTTTCTGATATGGAACCAAACAATCAAGGGTACTTCTACGTCTTTATTTTTCTATATCTCTCCATGTCTTAATCCTCCTGTTGAATTATCATTCGACAAACCTCTCGTTCGGCAAAGCTCAAACGATTTGAGTTCCTCGAACTCAATCGCGACTCGGCAGTGTTGATGCGAGCATCACACTGCTCTCGCTGCTCTTTCGCTTGGCTTTGTTCTCTCTTAATCGGTTTGTTCGTAGTAATATGAATAATCGATACCTTTCATGAAGATTTCTCGGTCGTCGATGCGGTCTGTCAGAGCATGATGGAGCAGCCCACGTATTCTGCTGCTGTCCATCTCGCTTTCTACCATCGCATCCAGATAGTCGCGCTTGCCTATCTTGCTCCAATCTACGCATAAGCCGAGCTGCTTCTTCAGGATAATGTCAAGCCAGATACGCGTAGATCTGCCGTTGCCCTCCATAAACGGATGAGCCATGTTCATCTCTACATATTTGTCCACAATCTCATCAAACGTCGTTTGTGGCATCTGCTCAATAGTCTTCAAGTTATCATGCAGATATTCTGCCAGACAAAACAGCGTGTTGCCCTTAGAAATGGTTTTTGTACGTATCTTACCAGCAAAGTCGTACAGACCACCGAAGAGATAAGCATGAATCTGCTGGAGAGCTTTTACTTTGCCTACATCCTTGTCTGCCACAAGGTGGCTTTCCCAAAGGGTATAAGCCTTCTTGCGGCTTTGTCCATCAATGGTGTTTTCGCTATATTTAAACCAGTCGAGGAAAGTCATGGCCTGTCATTCAAATACTTGTCGTAATATTGCTTGCTTCAGGGTTTCGTCTTGCAAAAATACTAATTCCCTGGAACTTTGCAAAGAAAATAGGCCACGAAATCATTCAAGAGGCAAAAATAGTCAACTTCAACCCCATTTTTCGGCTCGCAAGTGGACAAGTGGACATGGACAAGTGGACATTTTGCTAATTTTTAATGTTCCAAAAGGGGCGGCAGGGGAATCGGGGACAAGGAAGGCGGAGAGGGGAAGAATAAAATAATTTTACATAATATTATTATTCTATTATATATATAATATATATATTATATATATAATAGCTATTTCGTCCGTGAAAATCAAAAACCACCAAAATGTCCATGTCCACTTGTCCACTTGTCCACTTTTTGGTTTTTGTACGAAAAATAGGTTACCCGTAGTAAGCGGGGCGCTTAGTCGGAGTAAAAGGGGCGTTTACCCGTAGTAAACGGCGGGCGGGAGGCGGCGCGGATTTTTTTGCAAAAAACGGGCGAAAAATAGGCCTCAAAAAAGGCGGATTTTGGGCATTTTACTTGCAGGAGTCGGAAAGATTTCGTACCTTTGCATTATCTAAGTGAAGAGTGAAAAGTGAAGAGTGAAGAATTTGCTACCGCTGCAGAGGTAATCATATTTTTCAATTCAACACAGGCGGGTTGTCGGCCACCCGATGAAGTTGGCCGCAAAAGAATCTAATACTACGAAAAACACACAGAGGAATTATGGCAAGTGAAAAAATCAAGCTGGGAATTAACCTGCGAAAGAACACGAACTCGAAGTCCCTGGCATTCGGAAAGTACTACCCCGAAGTAGACCAGCAGAAGACCCTCTCGCTGCGCGGCTTCGCACAGCACATGGTGGACCACGGCAGCATCTACGGCCGCGACATCGTGGAGGGCGTGCTGATCAAGATCACGGAGTGTCTGCCTGAACTGGTGGCACAGGGTGTACCCGTACAGCTGGGCTCGCTGGGCATCTTCTACCCCACGGCAGAGGTGAGCAACCCCGTGGTGAACATCGCCGCCATGGAGGGTCTCGACCCCCGCGACTGCGTGAAGGCTATCCACATCCGCTTCCTGCCCGACACCACGAAGCTGGACAACATCGCCGGACCGGCATTCAAGAATGCCTGTGCTCTGGAGCTGCGCAACATCGTGGAGAGCGTCACCATGACCGTGGACGGCAAGGAGAAGCGCTACCAGAAGCTGACGCCCATCGAGACGGCCATCGCCGAGAGCAAGCAGGAGCCCTAAAAACGAGAACGTTAACGTTAACGATAACGAAAACGAAAACGTAAACTTTAGGAGTTATGAAGAAGGAAACTTGGAAGACGATTCTGCAGTTCATCGTGAGCATCATCACGGCGGCCATCACGGCGCTGGGAACCACGAGCTGCATGGGACACGGACCGTTTTAACGACAACGTGGACGTTGACGTAAACGAAAACGAAAACGGGAACTGACGAGAGAAGAGCAGCCCTGCCATTTGAGAATGACAGGGCTGTTATTTATCTTAATCAGATTTCGTCTGCAAAGGTACGTTTTTTTTCATTCCTAATAGGAATATGATACTGAAATCTTTCAAATAAGTACGTAAACCTTGTACATATATCAAGTCATGGTCATGGTAGCTGTATCCATGACTAAGAGACAATTCCTCCATTTTCTCGATAAATCATTTGGTTGTTTCGATTTTTCTCCCTAAATTTGCAATCGGGATTAGAAAGAAAGCAAGGTAGAGCACATGAGTAGCAAGGAATGTCTTAGCATGTTTTCACACAATTTGTTCTGGGATGTTGACACATCTCAATTGACGATGAACACTCATTCTTCATACATCATTCAACGCGTCTTGAAATACGGGCAGATGAAAGGCTGGAGGCTTATCAATCGTTACCACGGGCTTGACAAGATTGTGAAAGAGTGCAAGCAGATGCGTTCCCTTGACCCTGTTTGTCCTTCTTTTATTTGTACTATATCTCACAAAAAACTAGAGGAATACCGATACTCTCAGTTCAGACAATCGCCGACCACAACACCCTAAAACTCCTAAAATATGAAAGCAAACCCTCAAATAATCACTCAGTTCGTTAATTTCAACGAAAAGCTCAGTATACCATTCTTTCAAAGGGCATACGTGTGGAAAGAAGAGCAATGGGAAAGACTTATTGATGATATGAAATTCGTTTCAAGAACTCGTAAGCCATATTTTATGGGTTCTATTATCCTGAAAGAAGAACGTGGTCTACAGGGACAAATCATTGGACATACCATTATTGACGGCCAACAACGTCTGACAACATTTGCCATATTTTATAAAGTGTTTTGCCTTATCACTAATCAGACCATGTGGTTTAATCAAGTTTTCAGAAGATTAGACGGTTCATTGGTCATTGAACATAATTATAATACTAAGAAAGACTTTGAGAGGATACTAAACCTAACGGTATTGGAAGATATTCCTATTGATGCCAATTCGAATAATGTCATAAAAGCATACAACTTTTTCAAAAACGAGATTGCAGAAGCACTTTCTAATGAAAATAATGACATCTTGGATTTGAACACCCTGCCGAATTTGCTTACGTTTGTTGTTATTAATCTTGACGCCAACGAAGATGAACAGCAAATATTTGACACAATAAATTCGTTAGGTGTGACCTTGACTACTGGTGAACTTCTCAAGAATTACTTCTACAATAAGAGTTCTTTATCATTGTATGAGACAACATGGAAGCCTGTTTTTGAGAATGACGCTGAATGCCTTTCGTATTGGAATAAAGAATATTCCACAGGTAGGGCTAGAAGAAACAACTTGGAAGTCTTTTTCTATTCATTTTTACAGATTAAGCTACAAGACTCTCAATTGAAGGTTTCTACGGAAGATAAAGCCTATTTGGGTCGTTACGAAAACCTGTTTAACAACTACAAGAACTTCATCAGTAAGTATAACGTCGACAAGCTGAACTTTGTATCGGAAATATTGGATTATGCCAAGATATACAAGGAAAATCTGGATTTTAACAAGATTGACAAAGACAATGGTGATGATACGCCATCAGAATATGGAATAGAACGAATTAACACTATTATCTATGGAATGGAGGCGAACACCATTATTCCATATATATTGTATCTCCTTAAGAATGTTACAATTTTAGATGAGAGGAATGCGATTTTCAGAAAGGTAGAGTCCTACCTCATGCGAAGGTATATTTGTCAGGCATCCAACAAGAATTACAACAGGCTATTTTCTGAGAATTTGATTGGAAACAATATATTGTCTGCGAATGACTTAGACGCATATTTCAATTCTTTCAGGGAAGGGCAGCAGAGTACTATGGCTATTCCGACAAACGACGAAGTTATTGAAGCATTCAAGACCAGTAAATTGTATAACAAGCAGGCCACGTGCATTCTCTATTTATTGGAATCTGCTTTGAGAGATGCTTCCAGAATTGGAACAAACTTTAAACCCCTTGAAGGATACACTCTAGAACATCTGATGCCAAAGAAATGGCGCAACAATTGGAACTATCCAACAAACAATTCAGAAGAAGAGCGCGACAGGATTTTGCTTACTTTGGGTAATCTCGCCATAATTCCACAACCACTAAATTCATCTATTCGTGATTCAGATTGGTCAATCAAGCTGAATGGGAAGAACACAAAAACTGGTCTGCTGATAAATGCGGCAGGCTTGATAACTATGCAGGATGTGCTTAACAAGGCTGATTGGAATGAAGGAACTATCGGTGAAAGAGCAGAAAATCTTGTAGAATTGGCTCTGACTATTTGGTAAATATATAGTGTTTATATAGAAATTAGTAACTAATAATATTTGAGATATGAAAGATATAGTATGCAAAACCTTTATTTGTATTTCCTTGGCATTTATCGTTTGTTCGTCTTTTTTTAGTTGTAAGAAAAATCTAACAAAAGAAGAAAGGCGAAAAAGGCTTGAAAATGTAATTACCAAAGACGATTGTAAGGAAATAACCATTAAATCACTCCAAACAGTTCTCAAAAATTTGAAAGATATTAATTTTAAAATTGTCACCAATGGGATAGAAGAGGATGTTCATTCCCTTTTTAGTGATGAACAACTATATATACAAATAGTTGTTAGTGGAAGTGTAAAAGGGGTATTTAATGGTAAAGACTCACTTTACTATTTTTATTTTTATGGTCGTATCCCAGAAAGATTAGCAGATAAAAAAGAATTTGATGAAGAAGGCTATAATTTTTCGTTAAAGAATAGCAATGGTATATTTGTATACAGTAATAAAGAAAATGTTGATTCCTTGAACAATGAAAGGAGAATAACCAAGAAAAGAATTGAGGAGCTTGAGAGGAAGAAAAGTGAAATATCAATCACTAAAGTTGAAGAAGCTTTACAGAATGAGTGGAAAAGCAGCAACCAAAGCAGCCCTATCGGAGCAAAGGAATGTTATGTTAATGACGTTAGGATTGATGACATTAAAGACAACATTATTTTTGTCTCATATACCTTAATGTCCCAATATGATTCTGATAATATAAGAAGTGTAAAAATGGAAGGTGCAAGACTGATCAAAGAGAATAATTATTATAAGGTATTATCTGTCGGTATCAATTAGATTAATTTGCTTTGTTCTTCGGAATTGAAAACCTATCGAAATAATGATTAAGCCAATTAATGTAAGATTCGATATCGAAGATGTGTGGCTGTCTGTGAGGCAAATAGTGGAACGAACTATATGACTAAAAATGGGTACGTTATATAACATATACTGCGACGAAAGCTGCCATCTGGAGAATGGCCGCGATAGGGACTATGCGATGGCCATAGGTGGCATCTGGTGTACTGACGAGAAGAAGAAGGAGGTATTCTCGCAAATTCGTGAAATAAAGTGTAAGCATGGCATTGCGCCTGATGCGGAAATAAAATGGAACAAGGTATCACCAGCGCAGCTTGACTACTATTTAGACTTGGTGAACTTCTTTTTTGACAATAGCGACTTACATTTCCGCGTTATAGTTATACCTGACAAGCGCAAATTGAAACACGAGTTGTTTGGGCAGACACATGACGAATTCTATTATAAGGCATACTTCAATATGCTCAAGACGATACTTGATCCTGGCTGCCGATACAATATTTATATAGACATTAAGGACACCCTAGGCCAGAAGAAGGTAGAACGCTTACAGGAATGTTTGTGTAATTCCCACTATGACTTCAATCGTGAAATGATCAGCAAAATACAGCAGGTTCGTTCACATGAGGTGGAATTGATTGGCATGGCAGATTTGCTGATTGGGGCATTGACCTATATCCATAGGAATATGAATACCAGCAAGGCAAAGTTGGCCATCATAGAACGCATCAGACAACGGAGTGGATACACGCTTTTGTCAAGCACGTTGTACAGGGAGAATAAATTCAATATCTTTATATGGAGGGCGGGCAATGGCAGATGAACAGTATCTTGAACTACCAGAACTGATAGAACTCTCCGACTATGGAGGCGATTTTGCGAAATACCTTGAAGCCGTTTACAAACTGTTCAAGCGTGACTTCGTAGAGCACAAGCCTTCGTTTCGTGGTATGAGACTTG
>JAEEGG010012631.1_pt1 | contig 18185 bp, 22 predicted proteins | sample 9134161 | NCBI WGS metagenome assembly JAEEGG01 (sample SAMN16246543, study PRJNA631951) | gut metagenome | biome: gut microbiome; feature: rumen; material: CR-attached | host: Bos | place: Iran: Karaj | collected 2018-10 | reverse complement strand
GGTGATGATCCTGTAACATTCAGAAATCTGGACAGCATTACCGAAAGCAACGGCGATGTTTACAACTTCCTCGGATGGTACACCTCTGCAGGAAGTGACGGCAAGAGAGTCTATTCGTCAGACGAGGTTAGCGGCAATGCGACAGTCTATGCACATTGGGAAAAGCTGTGCAACCACAGCTGGTCTGAATGGAAAACGACTGTTGAGGCGACCTGTGAAGGTGAAGGGTCAAGAGAGCACGAATGTTCAAAGTGCGGCAAGAAGGAAACAGAAGTAATTCCGGCTTTAGGCCACAGTTGGGGCGAAACAACAGTCGATACTGCTCCGACATGTGAAGGTTATGGCAGCGGAACCCAGACCTGCGGCAGAAACAGTTCTCATGTAAGAACTGTTTCGATCGACCCTCTTGGCCATGACTGGCAACTTGTTGAGCATAAGGATCCTGAAGTCGGTGTTGATGGATATGACAAATATGAGTGTTCAAGATGCCATCAGATTTACACTGAAACCATACCGGCATTGCAGCCAACAGAAGGATAAAGATTAATTCGGATAAAAAGGATATATGACATGTTTGGAATATATCCTTTTTTTGTTTGTTATCTGTAATATTATTGAAAAACATTTTCATTAATATTTTCAACTTAGTTGAAAATACCGGAAATAATAGCACTTAAACGTTTTCTTTTTGCATAGGAAAAGGTAAAATTAAAACATATGGGGGTTGAGTATGAAAAGGTTTTTTAGTGTACTGTTAGTTGCACTGCTGATCATTACCGGATCATTCACAAAGGTGTATGCCGATCCGGATGATGGCAACGATACAGGTTCTTCTGAAACTTTTGTGCAGGAGATCGATCCTGCCACAATGGATGTCCATTATCTGGGCGAAGATCTGGCTGAAGAAACGGAAGAGCCGGATGAACCGGAGTATGGAGAAGATGAGATCGTCCGTGTTTCCATCGTTCTGGAAACACCGGCAACGCTGGATGTCTATTCTGCAGAAGACGTGGCGGATAATCAGGAAGCAATGGATTATCGTGAAGCTTTGCAGGATGAACAGGACGATATCACAAAGGATATTGAAGATGAGATCAACAGTGAGCTGGATGTCCAGTGGAATCTGACGCTCGCTGCAAACATCATTTCAGCAAATGTTGAATATGGTCATATCAAGGCGATCAAGAGAGTCGACGGTGTCGAAGATGTTTTTGTTGAGACCAGATATGAACTGCATGATGATGAGATCAATACATCGATCACGAATCAGTATATGACCGGTGCTTATGACGCCTGGCTGGAAAATTACACCGGCGCCGGAAGCAGGATCGCAGTCATCGATACCGGCATCAACGACAAGCATAGTTCATTTGATAAGGATGCTTTTGAGTACTCATTAAGACAGAAAGCCGGCGATGAGGCAGATCTGGCTGCTGTGTTCAACCTGCTGACAGAAGATGAGATCTCCGGTGTTCTTGATCAGCTCAACGGAAACAACACGGCTGCCAAGCACACGATCGGTTCTGCAAGTGATGTCTATATCAACAGCAAGATCCCGTTTGCGTTCAACTATATCGACGGCAACTACGTCACAGACCACTTCTCTGACGGACAGGGCGAGCACGGTTCGCACGTTGCCGGAACGGCAGCTGCCAACAGATATATCAAAGACAGCAGCGGCGGATTCATCGACGCACTGGATTCCGTATATGCGGTCGGTGCTGCTCCGGATGCCCAGATCCTCGTCATGAAGGTCTTCGGTGTCGGAGGCGGTGCTTATGATTCCGACTATTTCGCTGCGATCGAAGATGCGATCCTTCTGAAAGCTGATGCCATCAACCTCTCATTAGGCTCAGCCAATCCGGGATTCTCTCTTGCAGGTCCTTATCAGGAAAAGATGGATCAGCTTGTCAGCAGCAACACGACGGTCATCATGTCGGCCGGCAACTCCTATAACTGGTCGGCTGCTGCCATGAATATCAAGTATTACGGACAGTATCTGGGATATCTTTATCTGGATGATGTCAGTGAAGACACAGTAGGTTCTCCTGGTTCTTTCATCAACAGTATGGCGGTCGCCGCAGCCGAGAACATCGGTATTTCAGGCACACCATTGAAATATAACGGTCAGAATATCTTCTATACTGACGGTGCAGCGAAGACTGCTCCGACTCTGAAAACACTGGCCAGTGATGATGAAGTCGAATTCATTTATTTTGATGATTTTGGCAATACGCTTATGCCATATATTTATTACTCTATGCTCGCCGGGACATCTTCGGATAACGGCATAGAAGGCAGGATCGTCATCGTCAACCGCGGCGATAATACATTCTCCGAAAAAGGAACTCTGGTTTCTGATTATGAACCGCTTGCGATGCTTGTTGCGAATCACAGTTCCGGAACGATCACGATGAATCTTGATGAATATAAGGGTACTTTCCCGATGGCTATGATCAGTCTGCAGGATGCAAACATGATCAAAGCGACGGCAACAAAAAAGATGATCGTTTTGGATTATGAGGATTACACCGAACCATACATTACAGAGGATGTAGACGATGACGCTACCGGATACGTCTTTTATACAGGCAAGATGAAGATCTCCGACGTGATCGAAGCCGAACTCTATGGCAATCTCAGATCACAGACGACAATCACTGATTTCAGTTCCTGGGGCGTTCCTGGTTCTCTGGTTCTCAAACCTGAGATCACTGCTCCGGGCGGAGGTATCTGGTCTGTCAACGGCATGACCAATGATGATTATGAACTGATGAGCGGTACATCCATGGCTGCTCCGCACATTTCCGGTATGATGGCTGTCCTTGCGGAATACATCCGTGAAAATGATCTGGTCGGAAAATCCGACGGAATGACGGCCCGCGGTCTGATGAACAGTTTGCTGATGTCTACAGCAACGCCGATGTTTGACGGTTATGGATGTTATTATCCTGTTTTCCAGCAGGGCGCCGGCCTTGGCGATGTTTCTGCTGCAGTCAATGCGAAGTCATATATCAGGATGAACGAAGGCTCCACTCTCGGTGGAGGTTCGGCGGCAGACGGAAAAGTCAAGGCTGAACTGGGTCAGGATGCAGGCAGGACCGGTAATTACGCTTTTGCATTCACGATCAATAACTTCTCTGATCAGGATCTTGATTATATTTTCTATACAGACATCTTTACACAGGCTGCGTTCGCGTTTATCGATGATGACGGTTCTCTGCAGTATTATACTAATACATCTACAGATTATCTGGATGCAGATGTCACTTATTCTTATGAAGTTCACGATGTTGATATGGATGGTGATACCGATAATGATGATGTTCAGGCAATATTGGAATATATCGTCGGAAATATCAGTGAGGATAAGATCGATGTCGCTGCTGGCGAAATGGATGGCGTTGAAGGTCTTTCTTCCTATGATGCACAGCTTCTGCTGGAATGTGTCAAGAGGACCGGAGAAGAGGTCATCAGAGTCGAAGCCGGCAAGAGCAAGGAGATCAGCGTCATTATCAATGTCGATGACGAGTATCTGACATTCCGTGACAACGGTGGCTATGTCGAAGGATATACTTATGTCATGTGTGTCAGTGAAGATGAGAATGGTGCGCCGATCGATGTCACTCATTCAATCCCGATCCTGGCTTATTACGGCAGCTGGACCGATCCGGGCATGACCGATCCTGTATCAGCTCTTGATGAATACTATCCGACCGGAAAGAAATCATATTTCCGCGGTACAAAGAATACCAACTACATGGAAATCAAGTATCCGAATTCTTTCGAGACCTCAGTCTTTACAGGCAACCCGTATATCGCTGAAACAGAATTCCCGGAAGACCGCCTGGCGATCAGTTCCGATACTGTGATCACTTCATTTAAAAACACTTATATCAGAAATGCAGCGACAACGGCTACGATCGTTCTGGATGAGGATCAGAATCTGATCAGCAGTGCGAACGAGAAGGGCGAGCTGGAAGGTGCGTTCTATTATGTCAACGGCGGTGCCTGGTACTATAAAGGCGTCACTACGACATCAGTCAATGAAAAGGCAGGAGCTTTCGGAAGGAAAGAAGGCGAGAAGTTCTTCATCGGCCAGTTTGCGGTTCCTGAATACTATGCTCTGATGCTGGATCCGGATGCCAAGACCGGAAAGATCAGCGTTGAGGATATCGTTGGCTTATACAAAGAAGGAGAGCTTGGTGAAGGATCATATCTAGGCTATACGATGGAGATCGATGATACCGCTCCTGAACTTGCTGTTTCCTTCAATGAAGAAGAAAAGAAAGTTTATGTCGAAGTAACTGAGAATGCCTATATCGCATATCTTGCTCTGATGGATACGAGCGGACATATCGTTTATGAAGGCTTTGTACCGGATGATCAGGAAAAAGGCGGAGTCTATACATATTCATTCGATGTTTCCGATATCAAGGATAATGCTGTCGTCGTCTTTGCCGGTGACTATGCCGGCAACGAGGATGCAGTCCTTGTCAGGATCGGCGAAGGCGAGATCATCAGAAGAGTTTATGTTCCGTGCTATCGTCCGGCTGATACGCTCGAACCGGGCAAGGAATACCTCTTTGTCCATGTTCCGAAGGAAGGCGACACGGATGACAAGGATGATTCCAACTGGGTTGAAGTACCGGAAGATACCAGCAAGGCTTATCCGGTGGTATTGGCATACAGCCAGATACGTGATTTCTTCACGAGAACAGCTGTGGCTGAGATCCTGGAGGATGAGGAAGGACCATATATCCTGCGTGATGAAATGGAACGTATCGGCGGCATCTGGCAGTCGGCAGAGGGTTCAGACGGAATTAAGTTCCAGAACCTGAAAAACGGTGCATGGCTCGGTATCTATTTCGGTATCGGCGGTCCGTATTTCGGATACTTCCTGGAAGAAGAGGCATTGGATTTCGTATATCAGGATGGAAAACTGATCAATTCGGAATATCTCGATTCCTTCCTGCTCCAGGGCATGACTTATGACTCCGGTTTATTCATAGAAGACATACTTGAAGATACTACGAATGTTGAACTGTACACGCTGACTTACCGTATCGTCTATGAAGAGATCGATCCGCAGAAGGCAGACTCTGTTGAGCTGAACCAGTATGAAGCGACGCTGCTGCTCGATGCGGTTGATGAGATTCAGCTGACTGCTGTCGTGAAACCTGATTTCCTGCCTGACAGAACAGTGACATGGGAATCATCCGATGAGGATGTCGTGACTGTCGATGAAAACGGTCTGGTGAAAGCCGTGGGTGTCGGTTCGGCAGAAGTCACGGCGACTTCGAATCAGACTGAAAGCGTATCGGCGACAGCAAAGATCACCGTTCTCGACAGTTATCCTTTAAGAACCGGAATCTATGCTCAGGTCGCATATGATGAGGACGTCTGTTTTGCCCAGATCGATATGACATCGATGGGTATCATTCCGAAAGCTAAAGCTGAATCCGTATTCTACGGCGGCGGTCAGGCGGGATCCTATATCTATGGTAACGATCTGGATAATGAATACTATCGTTATGTGATCAGGGATGACGGAGCGATCGAATACGACGGATCCTTCAGTTCATTCACGATCGATGACAGGTATGCAATCCTCGATGCGGCAAACTTCCCGAGCTATCAAGTGGAAGTTCCGGATGTAGCAAGCGGAACCAAAGTATATGATTACGATTTCGATATCGTTGCCGTCGGCAAGAGCAACTTCCTGCAGCTGATCAAGGGAAGCTCGCTGGGTGCCTTTGACCTGTATCTTTTAGGTCCTGATCCGTTTGTCGCGGTCAGCTTTGCCGGAGTCAACCCGAGCACGAAGACGCTCTACTATTACGCTTTGAGTTCTGAAGGAGAGCTTTATGTGCTGGCTCTGATTGAAGATCATTCAGAAGGCGAAGCAAACCTGTCGCTGAGCTACGGTTCATACGGAAAGATCTACGGACTGCCGATGAGCGATGATCTGACTGCGTATTCCATGACTTATGCTGCTGCATGGACCGGATTGAATGCCTTATTTATTGCTGATAACACGACCAAGAGTATTTATCTGGTCGTAGTAGATGATGAAGCAGGTGAAGCATATGCCGTGTATATCGGTTCAATAGACGGTGCAAGCAATCTGTCGACGCTCTATGATGACTATTATGACAGTGCTGAAAACATTTTCACAGGCAAACTGGATGAGAAACTTTCATCCTGCCCGAAACCGCTGGAAATGTTCCATGTCGATTCGATCGAAGCTGTATCGCAGCCGTCTGCACAGCCGGATAATGCAGAAACAGAAGTAATCGAAGAAATGGTTGAAACTGTTCCTGAAGATACGGTCGTCGTTGAGGAAGAATCTGTTGAGACTGAAGAGGTCTTTGAAGAGAATGGTGATGTTCCGGGTTCAGTAAATGCTGCATCAGGCGATATCTATCGTCATGCAGAATTTGAACGCGGCAGCATTGTATTCCCGGAAAAGACTGTAACGGTTGAAAACGATCCGCAGGTCTCCAATGCGACCAATGTCGTTTATACGGAAGAAGTCGAGGTCAAGAACGGTTACGTCACCGTGAAATATGATCCGACGGTTAATTCGTATGTCGGCTATGAATCAGGTCTTGAATTCAACGCGATCAATGTTGATGAGAAAAACGGACTGATCAGATTCGCAGGTGCACAGCTGGATGCGATCTCAGCGAATGAGATGATCGCTAAATTCCAGTTCAGCAAGGGCTGTGAAGATGCGGAATTCTCGGTCAATACCAAGGAACGCAACGATCAGGTGGATCTTGATGAAACGACAGTGCAGAAGATATCAGGTACTGGCCACAGGTATTATCTGAGTGCCTGGATGTGGAGCGATGATTACAGTGATGCGACCGTCTACTTCACCTGCATGAACAATTCAGGCCACAGAGAGAAGATCTATGCGACTGTCACTTCCGCTGAAAAGACAAATGCTGACGGCAGCAGAGAGATCACATATACAGCTACTGCCACCTTCATGGGCAGAGAGTACACTGATACCAGAAAGGTCGTCATCCCGGCAGGCAGTGAATCAGGAGAAACGGGTGAATCCGGATCTGCTGACAATCTGGAATTTGTCGGCTGGGAGTGGTCGGAAGACGGAACCACTGCTTATGCGGTATTCAAGAATAAAGAGACCGGTGAGACAGTCCGTTACGAGGCGGCCATGAGCCAGACGGTCGTTGAACCTACCGAGACGGAAGACGGAAGCATTGAGTACAAGGCTTCGATCACCGTCGGCGGCAAGACTTATACCGACGTGAAGAAGGTCACTCTGGAAAAGAAGGGCGACGGATCAAAAGACGACGGAAGCGATTCATCGAAACCGGAAGGTGAAGACGGCAGGAAAGACGATTCATCTGAAGGCAAAGGTGGAAAGAACCTGTCTGTCCTGGATATCGCCATGATGCTTGGAACAGTGTGCGCCGGTATCTTCACCGCTGCAGCAAGCCATGACTTCAAGGGCCTGCTCGTTGCGGCGATCTCGGCACTGCTGGCAGGATTCACGCAGGGCTTGAGCGGCAAGACGGTATTTGCCGACAAGTGGTCGATCCCGATGGCGATACTGCTGGCGCTTGCGGTATTGCTGATGCTTATGGCAAACCGGAAGAAAAAAGAAGAAGAGTAGGCAGATCTGGAAGAAATGATGTTACAAGGTCATAAACTCGTTTTATGACCTTGTTTCTTAAATGTGTTATCCTTTTGATAACAGGAGGATTGCGATGATGAAAAAAGTACTGATCATAATGCTGATGATCCTGCTGTGTGCGTGCAGCGAAAACAGACTGGATGATCTGAAGAATTCAAAAAGCGAGATCACGACGGATCAGGCTCTGGTAAAAGTCACGACTTATCTGATCTCGGGCTATGATCTGGAAAAGAATTATTCTGTCAGTGACGGCATCAAGACGATTGATCTGGATCATAAGCTTTCCGATGGTGATACATCTGTCTTTACGGTGTATTGTGATGATGCTCCGATCTTTCTGTTTCTGAAAGACAAAGACGGGGAGAGGATCGTCAAGCCTGAAGAGGCCATGAAATTCATGGATGAAGATCATTACTATGTGATTGTGGAAACGGAGGAGAATATCTACTGCGTTTCTTCCAAAGAGATCCTTCTGATCGACGGCGATGAAAGCTATGAACTGTCCAAGGACGCTGAAACGCTGGCCGAAAAGGTAAAAGAAGCGATCAAGGAGGAAAACCCGATGAGTCAAAGCAGAACAGCGATCGAAAAGAAATCTTCATCCGGTCTGCCCAAGCAGCAGGCCAACGACCGCGTCATCGTGCGATTCAAGGACGGAAACAGGGAGAAGCAGATCGCTGATTATGAGAAATTCTGTCACGGAAAAGCCCAGTCCGGCGTCAATTCAAGCGATATCTATCTCTTCATATTCGATCCGTTAAGTGATGAGGATCTGAAGAAACTGATCGAAGAGAGCGAAAAACTGGACTATGTAGCGGCTGTTTCAGTGGATAAGATCAGCGAACTGCAAAGACCGGCCTCGGAAAAGCAGTAAAAACAGTATTTCCCGGAAATAATTTGTATATTTTCACAGGAAAACAGGCGGAAAAATGAGGTTTCCGCCTGTTTTTTTGTATGAAAACGCTATCAAAATGAAACACCAAAAAGCGTTGAATAGTGTATATTTCAAAAAGCCCTTAAAATAGGCATTTTTGAGAAAAAAGATATTGAATTTATATTGACTTAGTCATATAATATACGAGCGCTCGCAAAGATATGGAAGATTGCTGGCACACTGATCACCGTGTGATTGTGTGATAACCAGGGAACTTACATGGAGCGGGTTATCCGGAAGGATTAATGGAATATAGGAGGAAAATTCTATGGCAAAAAACAACGTAAGAATCAAATTGAAGGCTTACGAACACAGATCATTGGATGCAGCTACCGAGAAGATCGTCAAGGCTGCGGAAGATGGCGGTGTAAAAAAGGTCGTCGGACCGATTCCGCTTCCGACCGAGAAGCAGATCATTACTGTCTTAAGATCCGTACATGTCAATAAGGATTCGAGAGAACAGTTTGAGATCAGAACGCACAAGCGTCTGATTGAGATCATTGGGCCGAGTGCCAAGACGATCGATGCATTGAGCCGTCTGGAACTGCCTAGTGGTGTGGATATTGAAATCAAGTTGTAGTTAGAAAGGTGACATCATGAAAGGAATACTTGGAAGAAAGCTTGGTATGACACAGGTCTTCACCGAAGATGGAAACCTTGTTCCGGTAACTGTGATTGAAGTTCAGCCGAATGTCGTTCTGCAGAAGAAAACGGCAGAGACAGACGGATATGTCGCGCTTCAGCTGGGTTACGAAGACAAGAGCGAAAACCGTGCTACCAAACCTGAATTAGGCCATGTCAAGAAGGCTGGCACAAGTCCGAAACAGTACATCCGTGAAGTCAGATCAGACGAAATGGAATATGAAGTCGGACAGGAAGTAAAAGTTGATATCTTTTCCGCTGGTGACAAAGTAGACGTTACGGGAATCTCCAAGGGAAAAGGCTACACGGGAACGATCAAACGTTATCATGCGCACATGCTGCCTGAGACCCATGGTACAGGTCCCACGCACAGACATGTCGGTTCGCTGGCTACCACCGGACGTAACAACGGCCGTATCGAAAAGAATACGCCGATGCCAGGTCACGATGGAAGCTTCAGAACCACCAATCAGAACCTTGAAGTCATCAAGGTCGATGCCGAAAAAGGTTACATGCTGGTAAAGGGCAACGTCCCTGGACCGAAGAGAGGTCTGGTCATGGTCAAGACGACCGCGAAGAAGATCAAGCATGTCGAGCCGCAGGCATTATTAGTTAAGGAGGCTGAATAATCATGAAGTTGGAAGTTGTTGATTTAACAGGCAAAAAGACAGGCACTGTCGAATTGAATGATTCAGTCTTCAATTGCGAGGTCAATGAACAGGCCATCTTCGATGCTTTGCTCAGACAGCAGAGCTCATGGCGTCAGGGAACTCACGATACGAAAACCCGTGCCGAAGTCTCCGGCGGCGGCAAGAAGCCGTTCCGTCAGAAGGGCACAGGTCGGGCAAGACAGGGTAGCACCAGAGCCGTCCAGTACAGACATGGCGGTATCGCGTTCGGTCCTACGCCTAGAAGCCACACCTTCAAGCTGAACCGCAAAGTCAGAAGACTGGCGCTGCGTTCCGGTTTGACGCTCAAAGCACAGAATGCCGATCTGATCTGTGTCGAAAACATGGAAATGAAAGAAGCCAAGACCAAGGAATTTACCAAAGTCTTAAAGGCTCTCGGTATCGAAAGAAAAGCGCTGTTCGTTGTCGATACGGAAGAAGAGTTCGAAAATGCATATCTGAGTCTGAGAAATCTGGGCAATGTCGAAATGGTTAATGTCGAAGGCCTGAACATCTACGACCTGCAGAATGCGAACAAGCTCGTTCTGACCAAGACAGCTGCGCAGAAATTAGGGGAGGTATTAAGTAATGAGTAACGCTAGAGACATTATCATTCGTCCTCTTGTCACAGAAAAGACATTAAGCAACCAGGATACGAACAACACGGTCGTGTTCGAAGTAGCCAAGGGCACCAACAAGATTCAGATCAAACAGGCGATCGAAGAGATCTTCAACGTCAAGGTCGAATCAGTGAATATTGTCAATCAGAAGCCCAGACCAAAGAGAATGGGCAGATACGTCGGTAAGACAAGCCATCTCAAGAAAGCTTATGTCAAGCTGAAAGATGGTTACAACATCGACATCCTGGCGGATAAATAAGCCAAGGAAAACTATCGGAAGAAATATGCTATTTCCGGATAATTGCATAAGGAGGAAAAATTAATATGGCTATTAAAGCTTACAAGCCTACAACTCCTGGAAGACGTGGGATGACCACCCTGACGAACGAAGAAATCACGAAATCAAAACCTGAAAAGAGTTTGACGGTTTCTAAAAATCGTAAAGGCGGCCGTAACAATACAGGAAGAATCACTACCAGACATCATGGCGGCGGACATAAGAAACAGTACCGTATCATCGACTTCAAGAGAAACAAGGACGATATCCCTGCAACCGTAAAGGCGATCGAATACGATCCGAACAGAAATGCCAATATCGCATTGCTGTACTATGCCGATGGCGAGAAGAGATACATTCTCGCTCCGAAAGACCTGAATGTCGGTATGAAAGTCATCTCAGGCGCCAAGGCCGATATCAAAGTCGGAAACGCCTGCGAATTAAGAAACATGCCGGAAGGTACGATCGTCCACAACATCGAGCTGAAACCGGGCAAAGGCGGCCAGATGGCCAGAGCTGCCGGTGCCAGCGCACAGATCCTGGCGATCGAAGACAAATACGTCACATTGCGTCTGACTTCGACGGAAGTCAGAAAAGTCCCTGCCAACTGCAGAGCGACCATCGGTGTCGTCGGCAACGAAGACTACACGCTGGTCAACTGGGGCAAGGCCGGACGCAACAGATGGAAGGGCATTCGCCCGACGGTCCGTGGTTCCGCGATGAACCCGATCGATCACCCGCATGGCGGTGGTGAAGGACGTTCACCGATCGGCCGTAAATCGCCGATGACGCCTTGGGGCAAGAAAGCCATGGGTGTCAAGACCAGAAAGCATAAGAAAGCTTCCAATGACCTGATCGTCAGAAGAAGAGGAACGAAGTAGAAAGGGGAAGAAAGATGAGTAGAAGTTTGAAAAAAGGCCCGTTCGTTGATGAACACCTGATGAAAAAGGTAGAAGCATTGAACGCGAGCGGCAAAAAAGAAGTGATCAAGACCTGGTCAAGAAGATCTACGATCTTCCCTGCGTTTGTTGAACATACATTCGCCGTCTATAACGGCAAGGAACATGTTCCGGTCTATGTTACCGAGGATATGGTCGGCCATAAGCTGGGCGAATTCGTAGCAACAAGAAAATTTGGCGGTCACGGCAAGGACGATGACCGTAAGGCATAAGGAGGGTTCTATGGCAAAGAAAAAAGTAGAAGAAGTCAAGCCTGAACCTCGCGATGTGAAGGCGACAGCCAAGACGGTCAGAGTGACCAGCCGCAAGGGCAAACTGGTCATGGACCTGATCAGAGGCAAAGACGTCAAGGAAGCCAGAGGCATCCTGAGCCTGCTTCCGAACAAGGCCGCAAGAATCACTCTGAAGGTCTTGAAGAGCGCATGCGCGAATGCGACACACAACTTCCAGATGGACGAGGAGAAGCTGTATGTCAAAGAATGTTACGCAAATGAGGGTATCACGATGAAGAGATACATGCCTCGTGCGAAGGGTTCCGCTTCACCGATCATGAAGAGGACCAGCCACATCACTGTGGTAGTTGCAGAAAGATAAGGAGGAAAACAATGGGTCAGAAAGTCAGTCCGGTAGGATTAAGAGTCGGTATCATCCGTGATTGGGAATCCAGATGGTATGCCGAAAAAGAATATGGCAATTTATTGTTGGAAGACGTCAATGTACGTAAACTTATCTTTAAAGAATGTCATGATTGCATGATCTCCCGCATCGAAATCGAGAGAAGCAAGAATCGTGTCACCATCATCATCAGGACCGCTCGTCCGGGTATGTTTATCGGTACTGATGGTTCAAGATTAGAAGAAATCAAGAAACAGCTGGAAAAGCTGACGGGCGGCAAAGAAATCAACATCAAGATCGTGGAAGTCGCAAACCCGGATCTGGATGCGAGACTGGTCGCTTTGAAGATCGTCAAGATGCTGGAAGAAAGACAGTCTTTCCGTACGGCGCAGAAGCGTGCCATCCAGCAGACGATGAGATCGGGAGCCAAGGGCATCAAGACGATGGTCTCCGGCCGTTTAGGCGGTGCGGATATCGCCCGTTCCGAAGGCTATTCCGAAGGTTCCGTATCTCTGCATACCCTGCGTTCCGATATCGACTACGCCTGGGAAGAAGCAATGACCACTTATGGCAAACTGGGCGTCAAAGTCTGGATCTGCCGCGGTGAAGTGCTGCCTGGCGAAATGGTCAAAGAACCGGAAAAACCAAAGACGATGGGTAACCGCGACCGCAACAACAGAAGACCGCGCAGAGACTACAATGAGCGTCCGGCTGTTGAAAAAGAAGCAGCTCCGGCAGAAGCGACAGAAGCTCCTGCAGAGGCCGCAAAGGAAACCGTAAAGGAGGATGAATAATTATGTTGATGCCTAAAAGGACCAAATATCGTCGTCCTCACCGTTTGTCTTACGAAGGTAAGTCAAAAGCCGGAAGAGATGTCGTCTTCGGCGAGTACGGTCTTGTCGCGATGGAAGGCGGATACGTATCCTCCAACCAGATCGAGGCAGCCCGTGTTGCCATGACCAGATATATGAACCGTGGCGGTCAGGTCTGGATCAAGATCTTCCCGCAGATGGCCAGAACCAAGAAGCCTCTGGAAGTCCGAATGGGTTCCGGTAAGGGTGCTCCTGAGGGCTGGGTCGCAGTCGTTCAGAAAGGCCGTGTCATGTTTGAGATCGGCGGCGTAAGCGAAGCGATCGCCAGAGAAGCTCTGAGACTAGGCGCGAATAAGCTGCCTGTCAAAGCGAAATTCGTCAAGAAAGGAGAATAGTCATGAATATCAAAGAAGTGAGAGAAAAGTCTTCGGATGATCTGAAAAAGGCTTTGGAAGATATGAAGGTTGAACTATTCGACTTGCGATTTGCCAGAGCAACGGGTTCCATCGATAATCCGATGCGGATCAGAGAATTGAAGAAATCGATTGCAAGAGTCCTGACGGTCCTGCATGAGAGAGAAAGCGAAGTAAAGGAGGGTTAACAAATGGAAAGAAGCAAACGTAGAACCATTATCGGTACAGTTACTTCCGATAAGATGGACAAGACCATCGTTGTCGCTGTCAACGAAAAGAAGAACCATCCTTTATATGGAAAAGGAACAAAATTTACCAGAAAGTTCAAAGCGCATGATGAAAACAACGAAGCCAAGGTCGGCGATGTCGTAGAAATCATGGAAACGAGAACTTTAAGCAAAGAAGTCCACTTCCGTCTGGTGAGAGTGGTTGAAAAAGCGGTAATCGTTTAGTAGGGGGGGCTTATGATCAGTAATGAGACTAGATTAAGAGTAGCTGATAACACCGGTGCTAAAGAATTACTCGTGATTCGCTGCTTAGGTGGTTCAAGAAGAAAGTATGCCAATATCGGCGATGTCGTCGTCTGCTCCGTCAAGGATGCGACTCCGGGCGGAACGGCGAAGAAGGGACAGGTCGTCAAGGCCGTCATCGTCAGAACCAAGTATGGCATCAGAAGAGAAAACGGCACGTTCATCAAATTCGATGACAATGCTGCCGTCATCATCAAAGATGATAAGACGCCGTTAGGCACCCGTATCTTCGGGCCTGTGGCGAGAGAGCTCCGTGACAAGGACTATATGAAGATCGTGTCCCTGGCACCGGAAGTACTGTAGGAGGATAGGCAATGAAAATCAAAAAAGGTGACAAAGTAAAGGTTATCGCCGGCGATGACAAAGGTGTCGTCGCGGAAGTCGTTGCCGCTCTTCCAAGATCCAACCGAGTGATCGTCGAAGGCGTCAACGTGCAGAAGAAGCACGCAAAGCCTTCCAACGCTTATCCGGATGGCGGAATCGTCAACAAGGAAATGCCGATCAGCGCTTCCAATGTCCAGCTTGTCGATAACAAGAAGGACAGCAAGAAGAAAGCGGCTAAGAAAAAGAATGTAAAGGGGGCTAAGAAATAATGAACCGTTTACAAGAAAAGTATGTCAAAGAGATCAGACCTGAACTGATCAAGAAACACAGCTACAAGTCCACGATGGAGTGCCCGAAGGTCGTCAAGATCGTCATCAACATGGGTGTCGGCGAAGCGGTTTCGGAACCGAAGAATCTGGAAGAGGCTGTAGCGGAACTGACGCAGTTATCCGGTCAGAAGCCGGTCATCACCAAAGCGAAAAAGTCGATCGCGAACTTCAAACTGAGAGAAGGAACGCCGATCGGCTGCAAAGTCACTCTGCGTGGTGAAAGGATGTATGAATTCCTGGATAAGCTGATCAACATCTCCTTGCCGCGTGTCAGAGACTTCCGTGGCGTCAGCAATACGGCGTTCGACGGCAGAGGCAACTACACGTTAGGCATCAGGGAACAGATCATTTTCCCTGAGATCCAGTATGACAAGGTAAGCAAGGTCCGTGGCATGGATATCGTCATCGTCACGACTGCCAAGACAAACGAAGATGCCAAAGAGCTTCTGACTCTGATGGGCATGCCGTTTGCGAGATAAGGAGGGAGAACTTATGGCAAAAACTGCAATGAAAGTAAAAGCACATCGTCCTGCGAAGTTCTCTACCAGAGCTTACACCAGATGCGAGAGATGTGGCAGACCGCACTCGGTCTTAAGAAAATATAAACTGTGCCGTATCTGCTTCAGAGAACTGGCTTACAAAGGCCAGATCCCCGGAGTCAAGAAGGCCAGCTGGTAAAGGAGGGTAATTCAATGGCTATGACAGATCCAATTGCTGATATGCTCACGAGAATCAGAAACGGCATTTCTGCCGAACATGATAGCGTCGTCGTACCGGCAAGCAAAATGAAAATCGAAATTGCCCGCATCCTGAAACAGGAAGGTTATATCACTGATTATGCGGTTGAGGGTGATACTGCAAAAGATAAGATCATCACGATCGATCTGAAATACGGACCGGAAAAGGAAAAGGTCATTTCCGGTTTGAAGAGGATTTCCAAGCCGGGCCTCAGAGTCTATGCGAAAGGCAACAACGTGCCTCGCGTGCTGAACGGTTTAGGAATCGCGATCATCTCCACATCCAAAGGTTTGATGACAGACCGCGATGCCAGAAAAGCGAATCTGGGCGGCGAAGTCGTTGCCTACGTGTGGTAATAGAAGGAGAATAGTATGTCACGTATCGGTAATAAAACGATTACCATTCCTGCAGGATGCGAATTAAGCATTTCTGAAGGCAATGAGGTGACGGTAAAAGGTCCTAAGGGGACTTTAGTACGTCAATTCAGTCCGCTGGTAGAAATCAAAGTGGACGGAACAGAAGTCAAGTGTGTTCGTGCAAACGATGAAAAACACACCAAACAGTTACATGGAACGACCAGAGCGTTGCTGAACAACATGATCGTCGGTACGACCGAAGGTTATAAGAAGACGCTGGAAATCGTCGGTATCGGATATAAAGCTGCTCTCGAGGGCAATGTCCTGGATCTTGACCTGGGTTATTCCCATGACATCAAGTTCCCGATCGAAGAGGGCATCACCATCGAAGTACCGAATCCGACGACGATCGTCGTTTCCGGAATCGATAAACAGCGTGTCGGCGAAGTCGCTGCGCAGATCAGAGGTTTCCGTAAGCCTGAACCTTACAAGGGCAAGGGAATCAGATACAAAGGCGAATTCGTACGTCATAAGGAAGGTAAGACGGCTGCGGCTTAAGGGGAAAGGAGTTAAGATATGTATTCTAAAATTGATAAAAACAAATCACGTCAGAGAAGACATGAACGTATCAGAAACAAGGTTTCCGGTACGGCTGCTTGCCCTAGACTGAGCGTCTTCCGTTCCAATGCTCATATCCACGCGCAGATCATCGATGATGAAAAGGGTAACACGCTGGTATCCTGCTCATCCGTCGAACTGAAACTTGCCAACGGCAGCAACATCGAGGCTGCCAAGACGGTAGGTACCAAGCTTGGGGAAAGAGCAAAAGAAAAGGGTATCGAGAATGTTTGTTTCGATCGCGGCGGTTATCTGTATCACGGTCGTGTCAAAGCGCTTGCTGAGGCTGCCAGAGAAGCTGGCTTGAAATTCTAGGAGGTATTACCATGGAAAATACGAACAGAGATAATACAAACAGAGAGAATCCAAGACAGAACAACAGAAGACCGAACAACAATCGTCGTTTCAACCGCGAAAGAGAAGTCAAGGAATTCGAAGAGCGTGTCGTTCAGATCAACCGTGTCTCTAAGACAGTCAAGGGCGGTCGTAAGATGCGTTTCGCTGCGATCGTTGTCGTTGGCGATAAGAAAGGCCGTGTCGGCTATGGCTTAGGCAAGGCGAACGAAGTGCCGGATGCCATCAGAAAGGCAACCGAGACTGCGAAGAAGAGTGTTGTCCGAGTACCGCTGGTCGATGGCTACCGCACGATCCCGCATGAGATCGTCGGAAGATATGGTGCCGGTGAAGTCGTGCTGCGTCCTGCTGCCGAAGGTACAGGTATCGTTGCCGGCGGCGTCGTCCGTGCCATTCTGGAACTGGCCGGAGCGACCGATGTCATCACGAAGTGCGTCGGTTCCCGTACGCCGATCAACCAGGTCCATGCGACAATGAAGGCTTTGAAAGAACTGAAGACTGTTGATTCCGTTGCGAAACTGCGCGGTCTCAGCGTTAAAGAAGTACGATAGGGAGGTGTGTCATGAAATTACACGAAATGAAATATAACGATGGTGCCAGACATACCACCAAGAGATTAGGCAGAGGCCAGGGCTCAGGTCAGGGCAAGACTGCCGGCAAAGGCCACAAGGGTCAGAATGCCCGTTCCGGTGGCGGTGTCGCGATCGGATTCGAAGGCGGACAGACCCCGATCTACAAGATCTTACCGAAGAGAGGCTTCACCAATTTCACGCGTCTGGAATATGCGATCGTCAATCTGAGCGATCTCAACAGATTCGAGGATGGAGCTACTGTAACGTTCGATCTGTTGAAACAGGCCGGTATCGTCAAGAAACAGCTTGATGGCTTAAAAGTATTAGGCAATGGAAAGCTTGAAAAGAAAGTCAATGTTGTGTGCAACAAGATTTCCAAGTCTGCTCAGGCAGCTATTGAAAAGGCAGGCGGTAAAGTTGAGGTGATCTAAATGTTAAAAACATTCATAGATTTCTTCAAAAACAAGGATATTCGCAAAAGGATTTTCTTCACATTGCTGATCCTGTTCATCTTCCGTCTGGGATCTTCGATCCCGGCTCCGGGAGTCAATACGACAGTGATCAAACTGAGTGCAAACTCATTGCTGAATATGATGAACATCCTGGGCGGCGGATCCATCGAACAGATGTCGATCTTCTCCCTGGGTGTATCACCATACATCACTGCCAGCATCATTATCGAACTGCTGGCAATGGACATCATTCCGGCTTTGGCGGAAATGGCCAAGTCAGGAAAGAAAGGCCGTCAGCAGATG
>JAEEGG010012630.1_pt1 | contig 18185 bp, 18 predicted proteins | sample 9134161 | NCBI WGS metagenome assembly JAEEGG01 (sample SAMN16246543, study PRJNA631951) | gut metagenome | biome: gut microbiome; feature: rumen; material: CR-attached | host: Bos | place: Iran: Karaj | collected 2018-10 | reverse complement strand
CCATCAATAACAGCCACGAAATCATCTGTCACGACGATTCCGTCCTCGCACGTCTCCTGGCTTCGCTTTCCTATTATCTGGCTTTCTACGATTCTCATTCTGGAAATTAGGGTTATACGATTTTTGGGGTGATGGGTGATGGGTGTTAGGTGTTGGATAATGAGCGTTGGATGATGGCTCGCGAGAATTACCCCGACCATGCTCACGCCTATCAGAAACAGGTGCTTGACCAAGTAATTCCTTTATCAAATCCGCTCTTCCGATACGTCGTAGTGACTGCTCGATACTACGTCGTTCCTCTGGCTTATACCAGAAGAAGAAATGTCTCTGGGCAAGCTTATCCTTTGGAGTCTTGGCAGAAAAGATTGGTTCAAGAGTATAAGGGTCATATCCCGAATACCAGGTCTCGGTACTTACCGTCATAGGAGTAGGCGTAAAGTCCTGAACCTGTTCAAGTTGGAAGTCTAGTCGTTTGGTCTTGATAGCAAGATCAGCCATATCCTCCTCGTGACATCCTGGATGCGAAGAAATGAAGTAAGGAATGAGTTGCTGTCGCAAGCCCTCCTCACGGTTTATCTTGTCAAAGACACGCTTAAACTCCTCAAACAACTTGAAAGAAGGCTTTCTCATCAGCTTCAATACAGCATCAGAGGTATGCTCTGGAGCTACCTTCAATCTGCCACTTACATGATTGCAGATAAGTTCACGAGTATACTCCCTTGCCGACTGGTTAGCCTTCTCATCCTTACTGTGATGAAGCAACAGGTCATATCTCACACCAGAGCCAATAAAGCTCTTCTTTATCTCTGGCAAGGCATCAACAGAGCGGTATATGTCGAGCAAGGCAGAATGGTCGGTATCAAGGTTCGGGCAAATCTCAGGATTGATACACGACGGACGCTTACATTTGGCACAAGCCTTGAGATTTCGTCCGTGCATACCGTACATATTGGCAGAAGGTCCGCCAAGGTCTGAGAGATACCCCTTGAAATCAGGTAGCTTCACAACCTCCTTAACCTCCCTCATTATACTCTCCTTTGAACGGCACGCTATAAACTTTCCCTGATGGGCAGAGATAGTACAGAAAGCGCAACCGCCAAAACATCCTCGATGCATGTTTACCGAGAACTTAATCATATCGTAGGCAGGTATTCTCTTACCCTTATACTTAGGATGAGGAACACGCATGTAAGGCAAATCAAAAGAGGCATCGATCTCCTCGGTAGTCATAGGAGGATAAGGGGGATTAACCACCACATAGCGACCGTCCACGCCTTGGATAAGTCGTTGAGCATGAACTTTATTACTCTCTTCCTCTATATGTCTGAAATTATCTGCCTCTGCCTTCTTGTCACGAAGACATTCCTCATGGCTATGAAGCACAATATCATCATCTGTAATACCTCCAGGGATATCTTCTTTTCGGCAAAGGAATACGGTTTGAGGAAGTTCTGTTATATCAGAAATCTTCCTTCCTTTATCCAACTGTTCAGCAATGGCAAGAATGGTTTTCTCGCCCATTCCATAGGAAATGATATCACCTGCACTATCACAAAGAATACACTTACGCAGACGGTCTTCCCAGTAGTCATAATGGGTTAGTCTTCGCAAGGAAGCCTCGATACCGCCCAACACAATCGGGACATCAGGAAACAACTGACGGAGAATCTTGGAATAGACGATTGTAGGATACTCTGGACGACAGTCATGACGACCGTCAGGCGAATAGGCATCCTCAGAACGCAGACGCTTGTTGGCTGTATATTTATTGACCATAGAGTCCATACAGCCAGGAGAAATGCCGAAGAAAAGCCTTGGTCGTCCGAGTTTCTTGAAGTCACGGAAATCCCCATGCCAGTCAGGTTGTGGCACAATAGCCACGCGATAACCGGCAGCCTCAAGTGTACGACCTATCACGGCAGCACCAAATGATGGATGATCCACATAGGCGTCACCGGAGAAGAGTATCACATCAAGTTCATCCCACCCTCTTAGCTCACACTCTTTTTTTGTTGTTGGCAGAAAATCTGTCAGTTGCATTTTTATCCTTACTCTTTCAACTTTCTTCTTTACTCTTCAACCTCAGGTGTTTCAAACTTTGTTTCAGCGTAGAGTAAAATGAGATTATGAAGACCGAGAGCCTTCATATCCTTATGGTATATAACATCAAAACAGAGGTCGAGAAGAGCCTTGTCTGATGTACCTACAGAATCAAGAAGCGAGCGGATGTTCAGTTTCAGTTTGTCGAGAACCTGCTCATCCACAATACCATTACTATCAATCAATCCGTTAAGGAGAGAATACTTATGTATAGTTTCAAGGTGCTCTTTCGTTATCTCGATAGAGCGAGTTCCTGATGCATTTGCCTGTATTTTCATATTTCAAAAGTCTAACCAAACCTTCCCAAGGGGAATGATTTTTATACATTCTTTCGTCAAAAGAAGGCTTGGTTTTAATTTTATATTAATATAATGTTTAACTTACTATCTAACATTTGTCCCTTGAGGAAGACTTGGTTAGCCCCTACTCCAGCAGGAATTTCAGCACACTTCGCATGCACAGTCCTCTTTGTTCCTCAGTTCTGATACACTCCAGAGGGAATCCCATCACGAAACTTCGACGTTCCTTGCAGGCTATAGCAGCCGTACTGCCATCAGCATAAAGCATGGCAGGGAAAGCAGCTCCGAGAGGCTGTAGCACATCAGAAGATGTTGAGGCATAGTGGTCTTCATTCAATGCCCTATACACATCAAAATCCACTCCCATGCCTGTAACAACTTGTGCACTATCCGACTGGTCCTTGTACTTATGCACATAGTCGGTATAGAGAACTTCTGCCAAGAAGGTAGAGTCTGCTGGTGCCAGATTGTCAGATCCTACATAAGAGCCACTCACTAGAAGTGCCCCACCGAAATATCTCAGTTCCGACCTCATCATTGGAGAGATAGAGGGATATCTTTTCAAAGAATAGCCATCATTACGCTCATTGCCAAGAATCAAGTCAAGGAGTCTGTATCTTGACAATATTACATCGCCCGTACCGATACATTCTGACGAACAGCTTACTACACTGAACTTCTTCATCGTAGCAATAGCACGAACATGCTCTGTGGTATAATTGAAGTCGTTACCGGCAAGGAATGGCAGATGACTGGTCCAACATGCCGTTCTACCATATGATAAGCCCGGATCTTCAGACATATCGAAACCAGTAGCCAGTCCCATATCATTATACTTAACCGCAGGTCCTGCAAGCCTATGGAAACCATTAACGACAAGCAACTGTCTGCCTCCCGGATGCCAAATACAGGCAAGTTCCTCAGATGGCAAGCTCTGTCCGCCACTATTGGCAGCAGTAACCTTGAATCGATAGACCTTATCTGCTTCTAAAGTAATGGTAGTCTTTCTATCCCAAACTACAGTTCCATTGTCAAAATCCCCATCACCTGATGCCGTATAGACTATATACGAGTCGGGCCTTGCAGAAGTCTCAAGAGAATCTACGGTCTCCTCCCAAGAGAGAACAGCCCTTCCGTATGAGTCCATAAGGACTCTAAACCTATGCGGAGCAAGCGGTTGGATTACCGCTTTCTTATTATGCTTGGCAGCAAGATATCTCACAACACTCTTATACACAGAGCGTGAGAGCGTAAACTTGAAATTAGGATCATGGCCATATAGCATATCCGTCAGATTCTCATGTGAGAACATCTCAAGAATCGCAGCAGGGATTCCCGGAACACGTGTCTCTGCATAGTTCTTATCCCAGATGCCTCGTGTATTCCATCTGCCATATTTGCTTGTTATATCCTTATTTATCTGAGCAAGCATTTGCTCTACGAAATCATACGAGATCATTCTTGACTCACCGTCAGACAAACGGCAGTCGTTGAAATCCGTAGTACAGATACCCAAAGTTCCAACAATACTCCTGTCCATGTGATAGCCAGCATCACTATGTACGGCAAGACTCATTTCCAATGGAACTCCCTTACCTTCCTTTTCCGGAGCGAACATAGAACCGCCAGCAATCCAGTTTGTCATAAGAGGACGGACATTGATATCGTCAGCATAGTCGTCAGTTCCCTGTCGAGAACTATATACATTATATGGTGCTCCAGACCATTGTGCACTATATCTCGCGCCTTCAAGACATCGTGGCAAGCCACTCACAGAGCCTCCACGCTCTACATTACCCATACCACCACCAAAACGAACGGCATCTGTGGTAACAACGCCCTTCATCTTCGACACATTGTCAACAGTAACGTAATTGTCGTCACCACAACCGAAATCAAAAGTACCAAGATATACCCATGTACTGCCACCCATTGTCTGGTTGACCGTAAAATGAGTCTTTACGCCCTTATGAACAACCGTATAATGAGCATCAGGAATACTATTCTGCAAGGTTTGGTAAGATACATATACTGCATATTTGCCTGGCATAGGCAGATATGGCGTATATTTTGCTGTGGAAGAAGCTTTTTTCCTTCTTACCTTCGACCATCGGGCAGTTCCCTTGATGAAAGGCGCATCACCTTCCTGTATCACATCGGCTGGCATACCGAAGCCCGGTTGTGAAGACTTTGTCCACCTACCCTGCTCCTTATATCCCGATAACGTCTGGTCATTATCTACAACAGTCTCAATATTCTGCCAGTCACGCTCACGTGGAGTCCACACCACGGCCCCGGCATTCTCAAGCATAGGAATGAGATATGGAATTACAAAAGTCTGGGAAAACAAATCCTCATTAGTTCCGAAAAGATTCACTCTCTGCCATTTCCAGTTTCCTTGTGTTGGATTGTAAACTCTTCCGTGGCTCGCCCATATAGACAAATGCCTTCCGTCAAGACCATTCTCTATTTTGTTTGGCCTTGAGTCATTCTTCACCCATGGCAATCCATAATAGTCAGAATCATCAAAATAACTCTGAGCATTCACATTGCCATACGCAAAAAACGTCAACAGTCCGCAGACTATTGGCATTACACGTTTACTATTCCAATATTTCCTTTCGAGAAATCGCACAATCTATAATACAAACTGTTCCGGCTTCTTGCCCTTGAAATCCTTAAAATATGATTTAATTTCCTGCATTTCCGTCTCTATATCCCCCGAAGGAATGAACGAACGGGTGCAGCGTATCAGTTTCCTTTCATAATCCAGTCCATAGAGCAGCACAGGGATTTGCGCATTCAAGGCAATATAATAGAATCCCTTCTTCCATTCTGAATTTGCCTTTCGAGTACCTTCGGGAGTAATAGCCAGACGAAACGTCTTTTCTTTTTTTGCTATCTCTGCAAGTGACTCTGTCATGGACATCTTCTCTTGCCGGAAAACAGGAATACCACCCATTTTACGGAATATAGAACCAAGTGGCCAGAAGAACCATTCCTTCTTCATCAGGAAATTAGAAGAAAGTCCCTCGGCCTGATTATACAGTTGTCCATAAATAAAATCCCAATTGCTCGTATGGGGTGCCAGACATATAATATATTTGTCAGGATGCTCAACCGTAACTTCCTTTTTCCATCCAAGGTGACGGTATAGCAGCCAACCAAAGAATTTTTTAAGCATTTTTGTTTGTTTTGAGACTAAAGGCTAAAGCCATTTTGACTTCAGTCCTTTGTCCTTTTTGCCTTTTTTAGAGCATATTTCCAATCTCATCAACCACATTGTTGATATCCTTATTGAAGGAATCTACAAGAACACGGTAGTATTTCTTAGCTGCCATTCCCGGTTCAGGATGAGACACACGCATTATGTAGTCCGAGTGCAACCTAAGTATGCTTTTCAGAAGTGCATTCACATTGTCCCCAGAATCAGGACGCTTGGTATAGGTAGAAACAGCTATGCATTCAGCGAACAACTCACTACATACAAAATTTATTTCTTTTTTAAGGTTTCTCTTGTTTGCCATAATTATATAAGATTAAGGATTTGATGTTCAAAGGTAACAATTTTATGCGAAAAACAAGAAAAACCTCAAAGAAAATAAAAAAAAAATCGAAAAAAGATGGAAATATTATCTTTTTTCACCAAAAATTCGTATTTTTGCACTAATTTTATAGTATTGTATCGATTTTTTTCAACCAAAATTATATCATTCAAAGAAAATTATGGAAAAAAGTGCATTACAGATTGCACGTGCAGCCTACCAGCCAAAGCTTCCTAAGGCTTTGCGTGGCGCACTCAAGGTAGTAGAGGGTGAACCTACTCAGTCAGTTGCAGATCAGGAAGAAGTACAGAACCTCTTCCCTAACACTTACGGTATGCCATACATCAAGTTCGAGCCAACAGAAGGCAAAATGGCTACTACTGCAATAAACGTAGGTGTAATCCTTTCAGGCGGTCAGGCTCCTGGCGGTCACAACGTGATCTCTGGTCTTTTCGACGGTATCAAGAAGCTCAACCCAGCTAACAAGCTCTATGGCTTCATCCTCGGTCCTGGTGGTCTCGTTGACCACAACTATATGGAACTCACTTCTGAGATTATCGACGAGTACCGCAACACTGGTGGTTTCGATATCATCGGTTCTGGTCGTACAAAGCTCGAGAAGAAGGATCAATTCGACAAGGGTCTTGAGATTCTTCAGGCTCTCGACATTAAGGCACTCGTAATCATCGGAGGTGACGACTCTAACACCAACGCTTGTGTACTCGCTGAGTACTATGCAGCTATCAAGGCTGGCGTACAGGTTATCGGTTGTCCTAAGACTATCGATGGTGACCTCAAGAACGAGGCTATCGAGGCTTCTTTCGGTTTCGACACAGCTACAAAGGTTTACTCAGAGGTTATCGGCAATATCATGCGCGACTGTAACTCTGCAAAGAAGTACTGGCACTTCATCAAGTTGATGGGCCGTTCTGCTTCTCACGTTACTCTCGAGTGTGCTCTTCAGACTCATCCAAACATCACCCTCATTGGTGAGGAGGTAGAGGCTAAGAACCAGACTCTCGACGATATCGTAACTTACATCGCAGAGGTTGTTACTGATCGTGCTAACCTCGGTCTCAACTATGGTGTTGTTCTCGTACCAGAAGGTCTTATCGAGTTCATCCCAGCTATCAAGAAGCTCATCGCTGAGCTTAACGATATGCTTGCTGCAAATCAGGCAGACTTCGACATGGTTGCTGACGACAAGAAGATTGACTACGTTCTCAAGCACCTTTCTGACGAGAACGCTGCTATCTTCAAGTCACTTCCTCTCTCTGTTTCTCGTCAGCTCGCTCTTGAGCGTGACCCACACGGAAACGTACAGGTATCTCTCATCGAGACAGAGCAACTCCTCGCAGAGATGGTTTCTAAGAAGCTCGCAGAGTGGAAGAAGGACGGTATCTTCACAGGTAAGTTCGCTACACAGCACCACTTCTTCGGTTACGAGGGACGTTGTGCAGCTCCATCTAACTGGGATGCAGACTACTGCTACTCACTCGGTTTCAACGCTTCTATGCTGATTGCTGCTGGTAAGACAGGTTATATGTCTTCTATCAAGAACACATTCAAGCCTGCAGACAAGTGGATCGCAGGTGGTATTCCAATCACAGCAATGATGAACATGGAGAAGCGTTCTGGTGAGATGAAGCCAGTTATCAGAAAGGCTCTCGTAGAGCTCTCTGGCAAGCCTTACAAGTACTTCGTTCGTCATCGTACAGAGTGGGCTCGCAATACAAGCTTTGTTTACCCTGGTCCTATCCAGTACTTCGGCCCAGCAGAGGTTTGTGACCGTCCTACATTGACTCTCACACTCGAGCAGGAATAATCCGAAATAAATGAAATGAGTGAAAAGTGAAGGGTTGGAGATTGCTACAAAGTTTTTCTCGCTCTACACTTTTCACTTTTTCTTTTTATAAAAACTACAGATACTAGTAAAACTAGAATCACTAATCATAGCACTACTAGCAGAATGGCAAAGAAGCAATCCAAGAAGACTCCAAGAAAGGCTCTCCCACGCAAGTTGTGGTGGGGTATCGGTTCTGTAGTCACTCTTGTGTATATTGCCATTTTCTATTATTTCTTCGTAGGTCCTACAGGTTTCAGATGGCGTGCTCTCTATGGTGACGCACAATATCCAGAAGGCTACGAGATACAAGGAATCGATATTTCACACTATCAAGGCGATATTGACTGGGCAAAACTTCAGACAGCGATAATCAACAAATGTCCTGTGCGCTTCGTGATAGTGAAGTCAACTGAAGGCCGTTCTTTAGTTGATGACAATTTTGCATATAACTTTGATCAGGCACGCGAATATGGATTCATACGCGGAGCCTACCATTTCTGGAGCCTAAAGTCAAATGCCCGAGATCAGGCTTATTTCTTTCTGAGCAAGGTAAAACTGGAGCCTGGTGACCTTCCACCAGTCTTAGACGTAGAGTTAAAACGCAAGGACCAGTCCGTAGAAGACTTCCAACGTGATATTCTAACATGGCTCCACATAGTGGAAGACCACTATCATGTCAAGCCAATCATATACACGAGTTATAAGTTCAAGATGGCCAATCTCGCTGATAAGCGCTTTGACGATTATCCATATTGGATTTCCCACTATTATGTGGATAAGATGCAATACAAAGGCAAATGGAAATTCTGGCAACACACAGACGTCGGCTCACTCCCCGGTATTGACGGATACGTGGATCTCAATATCTACAACGGCTCTTTCTATGATCTGAAACAACTCTGCATCCCAGAATAAAATAATTAGTGAAAAGCAAAAAAGCAAACATCACAAACTCAGATTTTTCACTCTTAACTCTAAACTCTTCACTTAGAAAATGAACTCTCTCCATTGGGTTGCCTGCTGGGGCAACGCAACATCCATAACCGACCGTAAGGAATCTGTATATGCGAAGGATTTAACTCTTCGCTACCCTATCCGTATGTGCTTCGACGGCAACAAGATACGTCTTCGTTTCTCTAATCTTACTGGAACTGAGGACGTGACACTAACGCACGTCTTTGCAGCCCTAAAAAACAAGGAGAACTACGAACCTGTACCTGTGCTTTTCTCAAAAAAAGAGAGCGTAACAATAGCCCCAGGAAAGGAAATAGAGAGCGATGATACTTCTATCAATATTACTGCTGGCGATACTATTGATGTAAGCATATACCTTGGCGATTTTACCCAGATGAATGCCGGAACTCTCATTACCGGACCTCTTTCTAAAGGTCAGTACAGCTATGGCGATTTCTCTACAAGCGAGACTCTCCCACTCGACCTTACACGCAATACAAACTGGTTCTATTTCCTCAACACAATTGATATTCTAACCGACGAAAAGAACCATGCCCTCGTATGCTATGGTGATTCTATAACAGCCCAGAGTTGGCCTGATTATCTCACACTTCGAGCATGGAACGAGGGATTCCGCAACGTGTCTATAATTCGACGTGCCGTTAGCGGTACTCGCATACTTCGTCAGTACGACTGTATAACATATGCTGCCTACGGTCTTAAAGGCGCTACCCGATTCCCTATAGAGATGAATGTATCAGGAGCAACAGCCGTTATCATACAGCATGGCATCAACGATATCATCCACCCTGTAGGTACAGATGTCAATCCTTTCCGTCCATGGAGCGATATGCCAACGCTTGAGGATATGATAAAAGGAACAGAGGACATATATGTCTCTCATGCTCGAAAACTCGGTCTCAAGGTTTATAGTGGTACCCTACTCCCTATCTATGGTTGGCGTACATATACAGAGGAACGTGACGATTTCCGAGTAAAATTCAACGAATGGCTTCGCACAAGTCCAATCTTCGACGCTTGTATAGACTTTGATGAGGCTGTACGCGATCCGAATCATCCTGCAGCCTTTGCCCCAGGTTTCGACTCTGGTGACCATCTCCACCCAAGCGAGAAAGCCTATGAGGCTATGGCAAATGCCGTACCTGAGGAATTGCTAAAGTAACTATGATTTTATAATTTGATTTCTCTCTACCTCTTATCTTCCTCCTAACCAAACTCGATGAACCTCCGCTATTTGTCCTATATAGGAACGGAGGTTCATCGAGTTTGGTTAGGAGGAAGAACGGATTTACATCGGACTTACTACGGACTTACATCGGATTTAAATATAATCCTAAATCACTCTATGTCTTCGTAATCGCAATCACAGTCATGCTCTTCATAACAACTATCATCCTCATAGTTGCCACAGAATGAATCATCATTGCAATCTTCATCACATTCATGATTCATACAGCAATCGTCATAACCATCCTCATATCCACGCTCATAAGAGTCGCTATATGATTTATTAGAGTTGTTACTTTGCTTCTGGTTACTATTACCAAAGAGAAAACTTAGTAAGCCCATAATTTTTTTACATTGTTACAAGTATTACCATAACTTTTGGTCAAGTTTTTCTTTTAATTCTTTGTATAATTTTACTTTGAATTCCGAAGCTATGGCATTACCATGTGGAAATGGAATATTATAGAAAACTGTATTACAGTCATTTATAAGTTTCCCTAGGCATCCATATTGTATATTACCTATGTTTAAATAACGCTTCAGAAAGAACTTAGCAACTTTACTATGAAGTATTACAACATTCTTTGGCTCATATTTTTTTATAGTTTCATATAATTCAATACAGTTTTGTATTGTAGGTTTAACTTCTGAACTATTGCTTTGGGCAAGAAAGTTCACCAAATCAGTAACACCATACTCCCAATGATTATAATTAACATTACAAGAACCAAATACTTCATCATCGGCTTCGTCCATATTTACAGGTTTTGTTATTAAACCTGCATCATACAACTGATTCCAAAATGCAGGTTTGGTAGAAAAGTAATGTCCTTTTCTACTTGAAGTATTTGCAGGATTTAAGCCAACAAATAAAACGTCTAAATCTTTACGTAAAAATGGGTATAGCATATAATTCTGATTTAATTATTAAGATTAAGGATTTTATCACATATTAATTCAAGTTTCCCACACTATTTTCTATGTGGGAAACTTGAATTTGTGTCCAATAAAACTATTGATGCTGTTCACGCAAGAGGTCATTCACGGTCTTAACAGGATTGAAGGTGCCGAGTGGAACTTCCACAAAGATGGTGTTCCAATCGCTCATAGCACCATTCCAGAGGCCTGGGAGCTCAAGAGCCTTGAGTTCCTTACCGTTCTTTGACTTGCTTGAAATGAAACCTGTAGTACGATCAACATAGTCAGGGAGGTTGAAGGCATTACCCTTATAGTCCTTAACCGCACATACGAGGTCAACAGGATTGAAATGAGTACCCTCTGTGAAGTATTTCATATAAGTCTCATTGTTCTTGTCAATCTGTGAAGACTCAAGAATCTGCAAAGAATAAGTGCCGTCCTGATTATATGCAAGGAACGGACCACCACCAGGCTCTCCGACATTCTTAACCACACCAGCAACACGCATTGGGCGGTTCAGTTTCTTCCTCAGATAGATAACAAGCTCAGCATCCTCAAGCTCCTTCAGGTCTGCCTTTACACAACAAAGTTCACGCTTCACAAAACGTGCGATTTCAACGAGCTGATCGTGAGTATATTTGCCAGAATCAAGGAGTTCGAGATATTCAAATGCTTTATTCTGCAAAGTAACGAGCACACCAGCGATAACTTGCTTCCACTCAACGGTTTCAGGTTTCAGACGGTCAGGAACGACATTATCAATATTCTTCACGAAGATAACATCTGCAGAAATCTCATTCAGATTCTCAATCAAAGCACCATGACCACCTGGACGGAACAACAGACTTCCATCTGAATTGCGGAATGGAGTATTGTCAGGATTTGCAGCAACGGTATCTGTACTTGGTTTCTGCTCAGAGAAAGTGATATCATATTTAACACCAAACTTCTTCTCATAACCAGCAGCTTTCTCTGCCACTTTTTGCTTGAAGAAGCCCATGTGCTCGTGAGAAACCGTGAAGTGAACATTAGCCTCTCCTGCAGAAGCAGCATACAAAGCGCCCTCTACAAGATGCTCCTCCATTGGGGTACGAGCACCATCCTCATACTTATGGAATAGCAGCATACCCTTTGGCAACTGACCATAGTTCAAGCCATCAGCATCAAGCATTCCCTTTGCCACAGACTTATAGTCGCCCTCGGCAATAAGAGCCTTGATACCCTTACCCTTCTTCTGCTTTAGAAGAGCATCAAGAGCATCGTAGAAAGCGAACTTCTCAATATTATCAAAATATTTCTTCTCGAAATCAGTTGTAGGAGTATCATATTCGGCATCTACGAATGCGAACATATCCTTAAACATACGTGATGCTGCACCAGAAGCAGGCACGAACTTAACTATCTTTTTGCCCTCGGCCTTATAGTCGTTCCATACCTTTACATACTTCTTCACCTCATCGGCAGTAGGAGCCAAAATGCCATTACCGATGGCTGCAGGTCCTTCAAGTTTAAGGAATGGGAAACCGGTTTTGAACTCATTAAGCTGCTGCTCTAGTTTTTCTGCAGAGATGCCCTTGGCAGCCAACTGCTTTAGATCTTTTTCTGTCAACATAGATATTTAGGTCAAAATTATTTACTATTTGACAATGTACTATTTACTATTTATTTACGATTTGCTATTTGCTGTTGGTATTTACTATTTCGCTGTTACATTTATGGTTCTACTTTTTGATAGAAGAAAAATAGTACATCAACAAAAATTGTAAATAAATAGTAAATAGTAAATTGCCAAATAGTACATTGGCATTGTCGCTACAAAGGTAGTGTTTTTATTTGTTTTCTGCAAGATTATCTCCCAACTTTTTTAGCTAACAGTTAAATAAAGTTAATATCACAATAAATCGCGAATTGTTTTATTCGTATTTGGATAAAAAAAAGTAACTTTGTCATCAAAATAACAACAAAGACGTTAGGCTTATGGCTAAAAATATAATCTCCATAGCGTTTGCAGCAATTGCATTTTTCGGTTCTGTTAATACAGCAGAAGCGGCACCTCTTATGGAACTTATTGAGGTTGAACAGCAAAGCGCACAGATAACACTTACCGACAACAACGTTCTCCACATAACAGGTGGAGCTGGTCAGGTGCTTGAAATCTATAACGTTGCAGGCGTAAGACTTTCTACTACAAAAATAGACAGTCAGGAAAAGCGCGTAGATCTTAACCTTACAAAAGGCTGCTATATAGTCAAAGTAGGAAAGACCGTACGCAAAATTTCAGTAAAATAATCAGTCAAACTGACAGATAAAAGTCCTATGACCAGAGGTATCAGGAGATGGTGCTATCTGGTCATTTTTTTGAAAGATAATAGAACTTTATCGCATAGAACAAATGAGGAAACACTTATTAATGCTTTATTCTCTCAGCCTAATGTTCATGATTCTGTCATGTGCAAAGGAAAAGGTCGTAGAGCATCCTTATGCCGGGCTTTCCTCAGAATACTTCGACTCCTTCTCCGACAGAACCATGAAAGCAAACGCACAGGAGATAAGCGATTACATCCAGACTATAGTGAAAGCGGATCAAGACGGTCAGAGAGCTGACCGCTATACGCGAGCACACTATAAATACTTCTCCAATTCACCAGCAGCATTCCTTTGGATCAACCGACAGGGAGTATCTCCACAGGCAGATACCCTTCTTGCATGTCTTGATTCATGCGAGCTTGAAGGATTTGAGAAACGTCAGTTTGGCGTGGAATATATACGTAATGATATTGAGGCATTAAGGAATCACTCATTTGAAGCAGGTGGAAAGAACTCCGTCAACAGAGTATTAGCCCGACTGGAATACAACCTCACGAAGGCATTCCTACGCTATGCCGTTGGTCAGAGATATGGTTTCACAGACCCATACGACATGTTTAACCGTCTGGATGTAAATGATTCAACTCCTAAACGTGTAACATACCGTCAGCTCTTCGACGACTCCACACACATTTGCGGAAAACAGACTTTCTATGACGCTATAAATGCTATAAAACACGATAGCGTAGGCATATACCTTGCCGAAGCCATGAATCATACGCCTATGTATAACAAGCTAAAGGCATGTCTGAAGAATGATTCGATTAATCGCAACTTAGTTCTCGTAAACCTTGAGCGTGCCCGTTGGAAATCAACCGATGCCCCTCATCTTCACGATGAATATCTTATTATAAACATCCCAGCCTTCCACCTATGGGCTATGCGCGACAACCGTCTTGCCATCGACATGAAGATAGGATGCGGTCAGAAGAAGACCAAAACCCCTCTGCTCCATAGTAAGATAAAGCACATGGAACTCAATCCACAATGGACTATTCCTTGGAGCATCCGAAAGAAGGAAATCAACGGACAAGGTGGAAATGCAGACTATTTCAATCGCAATAAATACTTCGCCCGAAACAAGAAGACGGGAGAAAAGTTAAGAGGTTCAGAGATTACCAATAGTATTATAATGTCACCCGACTGGTCATTAGTTCAGGAGGGAGGAGATGGTAACTCTCTCGGACGTATCATCTTCCGTTTCGACAATAATTTCTCAATCTTTGTACACGACACATCGTCACGTGGTGTCTTCAACCGACAGACACGAAGCGTCTCACATGGATGTGTAAGAGTGGAAAAGCCATTCGAGCTTGCCTGCTATATGCTTAGGGACAAAGATCCCGAAATGGCAGAGAAGATACAATACTCCATGGAGGTTGACATGTCAAACCCAAAACGTGACAGAAGGAAACTTGTGAGCTACAAGAAAGTTGAGCCACAGGTACCTATATTCATCGTTTATTACACGCTGTTCCCCGTACCAGAAGGAGAAATCAAGAGTTTCCCTGACGTTTACGAATACGACAGTATTATAGCTAAAGCCCTAAGATCTATATAACTATGACAGAGAAAGAAGCACGTTTTTCCAAGATAGTTAACCAGTATAGTGAACAGCTATATTGGAAGGCGCGTCAGATAGTAATCCGACATGAGGATGCGGACGATGTTGTGCAAAACGCATTCCTCAAGGCATGGTCACGCTTCGATGATTTTCGAGGTGATGCCAATATATATACATGGATATACAGAATTACCGTTAATGAAGCTATAGATTTCCTCAGAAGAAAGCACGAACAAGTGTCACCCGACGGTGAGATGCGAATTGCCGACAATCAGTTTGCTGATGACTATTTCGATGGAAACGAGACACAGAAACTGCTTTACGAGGCTATGGAAACTCTTCCCGAAGCACAACGTGCAACATTCTCATTACGCTATTTCGACGACATGCCCTACTCCGAGATTTCAAAGATACTGGGAACGACCGAAGGCGGTCTTAAAGCGAATTATCACCTCGCAGTAAAGAAAATTAAAGAATTTTTTCAACAAAAGAATTAAACTTTTGCAATTTTCATTCGTCATACAATTAGAAAGGAAAACATATTATGAATAACGACTTTAACGACATATTCGATAAGGAGCAACTAAGGCAGAATCCATTCAAGGTTTCTGAAGGATATTTTGATACGCTTAACACGCGCATCATGGAGAACGTTGCAAGGCAGGCTTCAACAGAAGAGAAGAGCGAAAAGCCAGCCCAGGCAAAGAATGTCCGTATGCATGTGCTCCGTTGGGCTGCTGCATGTGCTTGTGTCCTCGTAATCGGAGTAAGTGCCGTATTATTCACATTCAAGGACACAGACACCTCAGAAGTGCCTGCTACCGCACAACAGAGTTTTTTTACAAGTGATGATGCCTTTAATCAGGCAGCAGACTATACGATGCTCGATAATCACGACATGTATCAGATGCTGGCAGAAGAATAAGACAATCACCCCTTAAATCTTAGGAAATGAAATATATAATTACACTTATCTTAGCTCTTGTGATGGTTCTTCCTTCGCCTGCACAGAATAATGATTCAAGGCAAGATGAACGCACGGAGGGTCGCAAGGATGAGCAAAAGAAATTTGACCCGGAACGCTATCAACGTGAACTCGAGGCTTGCATTATACGCGAGGCCTGTCTCACGAAGCAGGAGGCACAAAAATTCTTTCCACTCTACCGAGAGATGCTCCATAAGCAGCGTGCCATCTATATGAAGAAGAACGTATTCGACAAAGCTGCATATAACGATAACAAGGCTGCGGAGGCTGTCATTCTCGCATACGATGAGCGTGAATTGTCAATAAAAAAACTTCAGTTACAATACCACAAGCAGTTCATCAAAGTGATGCCTGCTACAAAGGTTCTCAAATTCATTCGCGCAGAAGAACGTTTCAACCGCAATATGATGCGCAACTTCTCACGACCACCAAGACAACCTCAACAACAGCAGCATCCACATCATCCAAATAAAAAATAAAGTAAAGTAAAGAAAAGCCCAGCATTTTGCTGGGCTTTATTCTTTTATTATCACATAAAAATAATCAGATACAACATATACATCCGTTTCAAATTATTTTTAGAATACGAAAACGCGAAGTCGCAAAGTTTTTTTTCTGAACACAAATCTCACAGATTTAAGGGATTCTGTCGCTTACGCTCGTGATAGGCATCCCTAAGATCCCGAATATCTGTGGTCGAAAAAAATTAATGTTTCAATTAATGTCTCAATTAACGTCCTATTAATGTTGCAAGAAAAAAGCCTTACGGCGAAACACTAATTATGACATAAATTAAAACGTTAATTCTGACATTAATATCTTTTCAGAACACAGTTTATATTTAGAACGCAAAGACGCAGAGACACAAAGAAAAAACTTTTCGACTTCGCGAGTGCCGCAGGTACGACATCTAATAGGGCAGTCCGTAAGGGCTGTTATATGATAGGGATAGAGTAATTTGAGCGCCATAGGTGCGACACTTATTATAGGTATTGCACCTACGGCGCTCATTAATTATTTGCTGTTTGTGGTAGCCATTACAGACTACCCTTTTAGGTGACGGGCTTACAGCCCTCCTACGAGAACGCAAAGGAGAAAAACTTTGCGTCTCCGCGACTTTGCGTTTGAAAAATATTCGACGGAACTTATGATCTCGTAACATGCGAAGAGTTGCGCGAGGGTATGAAAGGCTTTGTAGGGAAGTAGTCTTTCTGGGCAGGGCGTGGCGAACAGTAGAACAGTTGTACAGTTGTACAGATGTATTTTGGTATATACATCTATCTCTATTTTCTATCTATTTTATTATATTATATATATAATATATATATTATAAATAATTAATAATAAGATAGTTATAATAAATGAAAGATAAAATAAAAATAAAGAAAAGATAGAAAGTAGTACTTTCGGAAATTCAACTGTTCTTCTGTTCGTACTGTAATGTTCATGTACTAACTGCTTGATATATAAGCGATTGATGTCGAACAGTACCTCCATACACATGACACTTTCTCATTATTAAGCTTGTAAAAACCATAAAAAAAGAGTCTTTCCTCGGTAAATTGAAGATAAAATACCCAGTTTTGAACATGAAAGTAGCAAAATTAACATTTTAATTAATGTTTTAATTAATGCGACATTAACGTGAAATTAATGTTGCAAGTAAAAAACTTGAGGTGAAACCCTAATTATGACATAAATTCAAGCGTTAATACTGACATTACTGTCCTTTCTGTACTCGGATTATTTTGAACGCAAAGTTTTTTTCTTGAACACAGATTTCACAGATAAAAGGGATATTTTCACTTACGCTCGTGATTAACATCCCTAATATCTGTGGTTTCTATTTTCCGTGGTCGAAAATAAATCTCTGCGACTTAGCGTTTTTGCGTTCGAATAAAAAAATACAGCAAAATACCACACTAAACCACACAAAACCGCATTAAACCGCAACCGCCAATTCAGAATTTCGTAACTTTGCATCAAGAAAAGGATTAGGGGACGTGAATTGCTTGGAAGCGTCCGAAGCAAGTCACATGTAAGTCCCTAGTGACTCCCATGTAAGTCCCATTTTTCGCCTATTAAGAATGGGAGTAGAAACGGATTAGAAGCGAAGGAGAAACGGACTTGTAACGAAGGCAGAACGAAGGATCAACGGAGGCAGGGCGAAGGATGAACAGAACAGGAAAAAAGAAGAAACTCTACACCTTCATAACTTTTTGGCTTTATAACCTTTGGTGTAGAGTTTCCTGCTAATTAGCGTTTCTTTCCTTTTCCAAATATGTCGGAATTGGTTCCTGTGCTTGTCAAGAGAAGCACGAGTTCATTATCATACTGCTCCCATAGAAGAAGCCAGTCG
>JAEEGG010012629.1_pt1 | contig 18187 bp, 8 predicted proteins | sample 9134161 | NCBI WGS metagenome assembly JAEEGG01 (sample SAMN16246543, study PRJNA631951) | gut metagenome | biome: gut microbiome; feature: rumen; material: CR-attached | host: Bos | place: Iran: Karaj | collected 2018-10 | reverse complement strand
CCCATCATGAAATGCGGACATGCCATCGAATTGGCAGTCGTATTCAATCATCCCGAGATGACTGCCGACACGGGAAGAGCGTTCGACGAGACCTTCTGCAAGACTATGCGCAAGATGTGGATACAATTTGCCAAGACTGGCAATCCGTCGCTTAGCGCAGACATTTCGCCCGACGGTAAGGCGAAGGAGTGGCCTCTCTACGACACGAAGGAAAAACCTGTGATGGTGCTCGATGAATTCGATATCCATCCTGCCAAGGAATCCGACATGAAGATTGTTGATTGGGACAGGACCTACTTCCTGCTCAAGTATAACATGCTTTAGTTATAGTTGTCGTTTCGCTCACCCCAGAAATTGGGGGTCTCGAGTCAAATCGTGTGTTGACTCGAGTCAGTAGGCGATTTGACTCGAGTCAAACTGAATGAGCCCCCAAATCGGGGGTTCATTTTTCGTTAATGAGGTTTGAAATGCGTTAAATAACGATTTTAGACTTTCAAAATCAGCAAAAATTGTTTCAAAATCTGCAAAAAGTGAGGTGGGGGCAAAAAAAAATTGCTTATTAAGAATATTATTGTTATCTTTGCATAAAGTTAATTGCTGAACCTAAGGAAAGTGGACTGAAACAAACTAAATGATATAAATTAGTATAAACAAATAATTAAAGCTTATGAAAAAAATGACAAAACAGCTTTTTGTAGCTGCGGTGGCTATTTCAGCCCTTACCGCTTGTTCAAGCAATGCCATTGCTGAACTGGATCCTGTTGATCCTGCAAATGTGGAGCAACTCGCAAATGCTCCTGTTGCAAACTCTTTTGCGCTGACAGATAAGACAGGTCAGAAAGTTTCAAGTGTGTCAGCTGACTTTGGCACTTACTACCTGGACATCAAAACTGATGGTGCTTGGTATATCGAGACTCCTAACAACATGGAGTTCCTTCCTACCAAGATGGCAGGTCTTGGCAGTGCCCGTGTACCAGTAATGATTGGTAACAACTGGGCTGAGGGTCGTGAGTTGTCTTACAAAGTACACTTCCTTGACAAAAACGGTCAGGCACGTCGCGCTGGTGAAACAGAGCAGACAGTGACTCAGAATTCGAACACCAACTTGGAAAAGTTCAAGACGGTCATGAACTCGAACACCTTTGTCGGTTATGGTTACTATCCTGCCAAGCACCAAAGACCTGAACTGTGCACAGGCGTAAAGATTTTCAAGATGGATGGCACATATGTTGTCAATAGTCTTGCACCAGATTCACAGGAAGATTATTTCTATGCCCATAGCGAGGATGTCTTGGACAAGGTAGTTTCTGTGAATGGACATCCTGGCGGAAACTTCGGTGCTGTCAAAATGTCTTTGGACTTAGACAACGTGAATGTAACCCGCAAAGAAAACTTCGAAGTCACTATCATGCAGAAGTCACTGCTTCGTTCGGTTTACAGCCGTGAGATTGAAAACTGGATTACAGTGAAGAATGATGATAATAATTTCACTGCCGCATTCAAAGAGTGCAAAGAACGTTTTATTACTCAGTATAAGGATGCTGGTACTGATGAAACCAAGAAGTTGGCAGCAGCAGAAGCATTGTTCCATGACGTAGGTACACATTTTATTATTAAAGGCTTTTTAGGTAGTGAGCTCAACTATCGTATGGCTGTTGCCAAATCAAAAATCACTAAGGCCACCAACGTGAAAGCCGCACTTGATTTCAAGTGGCAGCAACAGGTGAAGGACACTGCCAAGGTGGATTCTTCCGCACAAGATAGTCTTAAGAGGTTGATTCCCGACAGTCTGAGAAAGAACTTCGTATTCCATGGCGGTGTGATGGTGTCCGATTCTTCATTCAATGCAGCTTCTGCTACCTCCGCACAGGTGAAGGCACGTGGTGGTGATGTGGAGCGCGTGAGCATCCTCTCCACTGGTGGCACCCTCAACTGCGCAGATCTGGGAATGTGGTTGCTGAGCACCGAACCGGAAAAAGCTGCCATGGTACAGTTAAACGTTGAGCCTATTTACCGTCTCTTTAAAGATACTGGTACTGGAGACGAGCAGACTGCCCGTGCCTATCTCGTGAAACTGATGGATACTGATAAGAAATACAGTCTCAATGCTGCTGTGGACGGTTTTGGCAAGTTGACGGAAACAAAGCCTGTGCAAGAATAACGTTTGAAGTGGAATAACATTATTCACCCGGTTTTTGACTGTTAAATATATATTATAAATATGAACAGGTATATATATCATTCGGTGTTGGTGCTTGTTGCCGCTCTGGCGGCAGCTTGCTCCAGTAGCGAAGATATGATAGGCAATGAGGGGAATGGCAGCGGGCAAACCACTGCACCGTTTGTCATTCTCGGAACCTCAGGGAGCGGTGTTTTGAACACAGGTGCCTCCTATGGGGAATATACAGCCTACATTAACGTGCCGGGCAAGTGGTCTGTAACAACCTCGAAAGGACTGGCTAACATCTATCCGTCATCGGGCGAAGGCCCTGTTACCGCCCTCGTTCAGGTGGGTGAGAACTGGGGCGCAGCTCGCGAGAACGTGCTGACGCTCAAGACCGAGAATACAGGCAGGCGGGCAGCTGGTGACGGTGAATCGAAGGTAACCATCCTCCAGTCGAACAATCCCTCGATGGACTCCGTATCAACGGTGTTCTCGTCTGTCAAAGGTGCAGGCTATAGCTATATGCCCGGTGGCGAGTATTGCGATGGGGCGTTGATTCAGCTGTTCAATCTGGTTACCCTTGACAGCATACAGCGCAAGACGGGTGTCAGTCTGATTACCGATGTCATCTTCCCGGAGACTATTCAGGAGGTGATTACTGCCGACAGTGAGGAAGCTATCAAAAAAGGTTTGGAGGTGAAGGCATCGCTTGGCATGAACTTCGGTAAAATAAAGAACAAGGGCACAGGAAGCGGTAGCATAGGTGTCGATGTGGGCAAACAGAATGAGAAAAAGTCTAAAAGCAAATATGCACTGAAGCGTGTGAAGACTACTCAGTTCACCCGTGAGATTGAATACATGAGCGTCATGGCATTGCTGGCAAAGGCAACCACCCGTGAAGAGAAGCAGAAACTGCTGTCACCAGGATTCTTCTCCATTCAGGAGACATTTGCCAAAGAAGTTGCTGCTGCGAAAGGTGATGATAGGAAGCAGCGAGTACTCTGTGACCGATTCCTGAGCGAAGTTGGTCCTTGCTTCATCAGCAAATCAGCAATGGGAGCGGTGCTCGACTATCAGATTAGTGTAGATAGTACGGCGCTTCGCGATACGTTAGGTGTCGATGTGGCTCTTCAAGCCAGTTTCCAAGGTACAGTGAAGGGCAAAGATGTAGGTGGTACAATATCTGCCGGTGTTACTGTTACAAAGGACATTACTGAGGTCCTTTCAAAGACCACAGCCACCGTCAAGGTTCGTGGTGGCGATGTAAGTCAGGTGAATGTCCTTGTTACCGGCGGCTGGCTTTATGACAGTGATGTCACGGCATGGCAGAACAGTTGCAGTCCCACCCGTGCCGTCATGGTCGATATAGCGTTGATTCCTATCTACACGCTTATTGCCGATGACTACGCCCGTCAAGTGATGATGGACTACTTCTATGCGAAATTACAATAGTAACGACTATACGGTCTAATCAAAGTGTATAAGATGAAACGATTATATTATTTTCTCCTTCTTGTCGGTGTGCTTGGGGCGACCTCTTGTAGCAAGGACGACTCAGGGGCAGACTTAGGTACCTATGGCATTAACGGTGCTTACGGTGCCCTTAACGCCAACGGACAGAAGGCGGGCTATGTGTCGAAACTGCTCACGCCTCCTGGTTTTGAGCGTGGTGTGGGCTATTGCTATGCCACGGGAGCCGACTATCTGGAAGGAGTGACATTCAATATCTTCAACCTCAACTATCTGGATTCCATCCAGTATGTGAAGGGGTTGAACCTTGTCAGCGATGAATACACTCCGTATAGCGAGGAACAGATTATCACCGGCGAGACACGCAGTGCCGTATCCAAGCAGTTGGCACTGTCAGCCAGCGTCGGTGCAAACTTCATTGTCGCCGATATCAGGGTGACCGGTAATTACTCTAAAGGTAGTGTTCAGGAAAGCGAGTCGGTGTTTGCCATGAAACGTACCAAGAGGGTGGCCTACTGTCGTGACCTGCAGTACAGGAATGTCATTATGTATTTTAAGGAAACAGGCGACAGTATGGTCTTTACCCCCGGTTTCTATGCCGATTGGAAATTGCTGGAAGGCAATAACACTAGACAGGACGATGTAGATAATGAGATGGTGCTCAACTTCGTGAACAAATGGGGTAGGGGCTTCGTAGCCCGTGCTTTCCTGGGCGGAGTGCTGGAATACACCCTGCAGATCGACAAGTCGGCCATCAGCGAGAACCAGAGTCTCGAAATGGCTCTTAATGCCAGTGTCGGACTCATCGTCGGTGTTGATGCTTCAACCAGCACGCAGACACAGGATTTCCAGAAGATTTCCCGCGACCGCTACAGTCTTGACATCCATGTCCGTGGCGGCAATGTGCAGGCAGTGACAGAAATACTGGCAGGAACAAACTCTTCGCCAGAGGGTATCAAGGAATGGATGCAGAGTGTCAACTTTTCGCCGACCCCTGATAGCGACCAATTGAAGATTTGCGCTCTGACCGATGTGAAGATAGCTTCCATTGCCAGCCTGTTTACGGGCAAGGTGCAGGACAGAGTGAACTATATTTTACGCACGCATGTGCAATAGTCAGAAAAGAATTAGGTATGAAGTACACCTTATTATATATATATGCAGCAGCGGGCATGTTGGCAATGGCATCATGCAGCAGTGACAACGACGACTTGGGTGTTGTTCCTGAAGCGCCACAGCCTGTCAGTGAAGTGGAATCCGCACCGGTATCATGGCTTGCCAATGCCTATACTCCCGAGGACTTGAAGAAAGTGGAAGATGCCATTGGTGCCATTCGTGGCGCAGGCTACACATACAGAGACAATGAGTTATATTGTGTCGGCACCGATATGGAAGTGTTTAACATCCGCAAGTTGCACGATATGGAAAAGAAGTACAATACCTCTTATCTCATTGACGACTATACGCCCTTTACCGACCAGAAGTTCATCTATACCGAGAGTACCAAGGCTCTGAAGGATTCGTTGGCGGTCGATGTCGGCATTGGCGTGGGTGCCGGTGTTTTCTCTGTGGATGTCGATGTAGCTTTCAACAAGAAGAAGATAGAGAACAAGAAGAACTACTATTCGTTGATGCGCTTGAGGCAAAGCTACTTCCAGCGTGAGTTAAGCTTTCTGAATCTGCGCGAACAGGTAGCTAATGCCATTGCTGCTTCGTCGGTAGCCAACACCTATCCCAGTATGGATGTAGATGCGCTTGCCAAGGCAGTGCCGTTCTTCAAGGAGGCATACGCTCCGGGTTTCGCGGATGTGATGCAGAAGTTCGTCCGTAAGATTCATGCAGCTCCCTCCGCATTTGCTGCCAGCGGCATCTGCCGTGAGTTTATCGAGGAGGTTGGTCCCAGCTTCGTTTATCGTTCAGTCTTAGGCTGCTCACTCGACTACTATAACGCAACAGCAATGGACTCCGTTGCCACTTCACTTGATGTCAGGGTGGCTCTTGAGATGTCTGTTCAGATCAAGTTTATATCCATCAGTGCCGAAATCAGCACCGAATATCATGATGCTGCGATGAAGTGCAGCCGTAATTCCACAAGCCACATCACCGCCCGTGGCGGCAATTTGGCTCTTGTGACGGCATTCACCACCGGCCAGCAGGCAACGATAGACCAATCGACACTTGTCAAGTGGCAGAAGACGGTAACGCCGCAGGATGCCGCCCTCATCGACATCCGCTTGGTACCTATCTACGAGGTGATCTACGATGCCAAAACGCGTAATATACTGAGGAACTATATGAATAAATCATTGCAAGACATCAATGATTAGTAAAAGATAGAGTATATGGAAGATATGAATACATACAAAAATATCAATTGGAGAAGGGGCTGTAAGGGGGTTGCACGGATATTGCTCTGCGCAGCATTCCTCATTTCTCATTTCTCATTTCTCATTTCATTGACCTCCTGTTCCGACGACCTTATCGACAAGACGAGTTCTGAAGTTGACGAATATCTGCTGATGAGAGGTTATAATGAAGAGCAGATCAAGATGCAGCGTTTGGGCTATGCCTACAATGCAGCAGGCAACGTGATGGACGACGGTAGTTTCTCTGCCATGCCCATCATCAACATGAATCTGCTGAGGGAAGCCGAGAAAAAGTATGGCATCATCGTCAATACCGAGCGTCGCCATTATACAGCGATTGACATCTTCAGCGGTAATACCATTCAGGAGCTTGGACATGAGGAGACCAAATATACCATCGGTGAAAATAATCTGATAGGCGGTGGTCAGTATTTGCGCAAGAACAAGACTACTTACAGCGGCAAGTGGACAGGATGTTATAAGGCGCACATGTTCCTCAAACATATCATGGCTACAACGACCATTGATGTCGGAACCATGCGATGCCTGAAACTGGATAGCCTGGAGAGTGCTGAAAACGTGCTTACAACCGGATTCCGCAAAGACCTTGCCGAGTTGGTCAAGAAAGGTGAGGCAGGTGTCACTGAAGCGAGTGCCACTGCTTTTTCCGAGAAGTATGGTACGCATCTGGTGGTATCTTCCAATCTTGGAGGTATATGCGAATTACAGATGGAAATCAATCGCGACTCCTGTATCGACAAGGAGTATACAACCCAGCAGATCAGTGAAGTCATCCTTGGCAAGAAAGTTACAAAACAAACTGGTTCGCAGGTACTTAAAGAGTTGCCCCAGCATCACATCCAGTATCATGGACAGATCAAAGTCAAGGGCGGTTCGAAAGACACTGGCGATGCGCTTCACAAAGTTTTTGATAATACGCAGAATAAGGAAGTGAAAATCAGCGATGGTGACTATTATAAATGGGCAGAAAGTTGCAGTATTGACCCCGCATCCTATAACGCAGCCTTCATCGGCGGTCGTTATCTGCCGTTGTATCAGCTGTTCGAGAATGCCACCACGCGTAGGGTGTTGCGCAGGGTGTATGAGACGTATCTGAAGAAAGAGACCCCCGATAAGGAAATCGAAGAGCCTGCCTATGGTGTTCTCCCTGTGGAAGGTAACTATGGCCCCGACGTGCGTGTTGCTTCTACGGCAGATGGAAAGGCTGCTATCCTGTGTCAGGAGTATGTCCCCTCCATCCGTAGTGACAAGCCCTGTATCGTGGCATATCCGCTCATTCAAGACACTTCGGGAATTGTCAATCCGTATCTTTATTCCGGCCTGTTTGTCGGCGATGAGAGTCATCGTCCGGGTCGCGTCATCTGGACGGGTAGCGCGTCAACGTATATTCCGAACGACAGTATCTTCGCAGACAGCGACAGTATCCCTATCAAAAACCTCTTCGACCCGAAGACCAAGATGTTGAAGAACGTTTATTTCTATTGGAATGCAGTTCATCCTCAACCCTGTCCCACCATGACAAGTGCTCCAGTTAATTATACAACAGCCATTCATCAGGTGAAGCCTGCCGCAGTTGTTGAGCCAACTACTTTTGCCAAGGTTGCCAGCACGTTCTGGTCGGTGCGTCCGGTGCAGTTGGATACCACAGGCATACTGAAATACTGGAAGGATGACAAGGACTTTACGGTTTTCGCCAAGGAAAGGTATTCCGAGAATAAAGGTGTGTTGTATAAGGATGGTGTTTATAACTACTGTCTGTTGGACGGTGGCGAAAATTTCCAGCGAGGTCAGGAATTCGTTGGTGACAACGATGGTAATAGAAGGTGGATAGATGCTGTGAGCAAGTCGATGAAAGCGGCAGGCCTGTCAGGATTCCTGCCCACTGCTCAGCAGTCGAAGAGCATCACCAAGATGTTAGGCAATCGCATGAGCGTTTTCTTCGAACCTTACTATAGTAATACATCGCGTAACATGCTCGGCTTGGACTGGCCAAAGGGTTATTTTGTTATCTCGCATCCCAGACAGAAGTTAGCAGCCACTCCACAGAGAAATGATCCCAAGGGAGTACCGATTATTACAGACGATGTGGGTGAGGCACGTGTCCTGCGTCTGAGCGCTTCGGGCACCGACTTGATGCTCGACTATCCGGAATATGTTAGGGCATTCAACTACTCCGACCAGGAGTACTTCAAGTTCTTCCCCCTGTATATAACGATTTACAATTTTGGAAAGTATGCAGAAAAGTAATAATGATATGAGACGGACAAATGTAAACATAAAGGTGTCGGTGAGGTTGCTTCTATGTGCAGCGTTCTTCACGCTTCAGGCTTCGCTCTTCACTTCCTGTACCCGTGAGGACGACATTCAAACGGTCATGGAGGAATATGATCCGACGGATGCCAACGGTACTTACGATGAGGCTCACTGGCGGCGTGTGCATGCTGCACAGCGTCAGGCGTACATCGGCGACCTGTATCGCAGTTACGGTGTGGGTTACGGTTATAACGGCACAGGTAAGTACAGTAACTACGACGAGGTGCGCGACCGCATCATCGACCTGTCGGTTATCCAGAAGTTCGACGAGGAGCATGGCTCTTCAACGGTTGTTGACGATGTCTCTCCGTCATCCTATCATCATGTGTTTAGTGGCAATGATGCGATGACGATATGCCACAAACTCACCGCCAATGCGTCGGTGAAGGTGGACATGCTTCTCTTCCAGGGAGAGGCCTCGACCACTTTCAGCCAGACTGACATGGTGAGTAACGAGTATGCCTTCTGTATCATTAACGACGGTCTGACGCTGGCATCACGCCATTTGGAGCCTTACGACCTGTACCATATTGCCCGTGAGCATCCCGAAGCATTGTCACCCGGATTCCTTCGTTACCAGCAGATGGCATCAGATGCCATTAATAAGAGTAATCATACCGAGGCAATGCGTATCATTCAGAATATGTTTCAGACCTACGGCACCCATATTATCTACCATGCCAAGTTAGGCGGCAAGCTGAAGTTAAGCACCACTATGAAGCGTCATGTGGTGGACTCTCGCAATAGCGTTGATCAGCAGGCTGGTGTCTCGTTCGCCTATTGCGTTGGCAAGAAAACTGGTACGGAGAAAAAAGACTGGGTGGTGAACACGCAGGAAGACCGTGAGACCCACATAGAGGTGCTCGGCGGCAACAGTGCCCTCGCTACAGAGTTTATCGGGCTGCATGAAAGCGATGACATGACTAAAAAGAGCAAAGCTGTGGATGCGTGGTTCAAGTCGCTCAAGTTCGACCCCACAGCCGATAAGGACAGCAGCAATGTGGAACTGATAGATATCAAGGTGGCACCTGTCGCCGATCTTATCGTGGATCCGCAAGTTGCAGCCATCTACAATGCGATGGTTGGTAAGCACGTGGTCCATGAGACCAATGTCATGCCCCGTGTCAGGAATGCTGTTTATGCGAAAATTCCTGTTTCCATGCTCAAACTTTCCGACCGTTCCGTCACCAATCAGCTGGTGTCTAACCATGAGGTGATCGGTGAGATACATAATGAATATGTTCACAACGTAGAATATTCGGTGTTCTATCCTACCATAGGTGGCAAGATGGCACGTGAGGGACTGGGCCGCCGTTGCAGCGACGACAGTCTGTTCACCATCACTTGGCAGTATCTTGAAGACCAGGAAAGCCAGGCGAAGGCATACGTTACTCCGCTTGTCCGTATCAACTACGACGATTACTTCTATTACAATAACGGCGATGTCGATATATCGCCAGCCCCCAATGTGACATCCTACACGACAGATGTAGAACCCACCTTGGGTGCTATCTATATGTGGAATGACACCTGTGTGTCCAACATGAAGATAGGTCCTTACTTCCTGCACCAGGGAGTGATGGCTAACACCAAAACCGATAAATCGGCGATGAACTCGGTACGCACGTTGCTCAAAGACGTTCCCGTAGGTTATGAACTTGTGGGAACAACGAGAATGAACGAAATACTGAATTTTATGTATAAATCAGGTGAGGTGTTCGCATCCGACCGCATTAACTGGAGCGTGGTGCCCACATTCTTCCATTACAAGCCTTTCATCCTGTTCGATGACAGTAACAGCAAGTATGGCATCTTCAAGTTGGAACCTCAGAAAGACACGATGACTCCTGTGACCGATGTATATATTGGACAGGCATTGCTGAAGCGTCGGAAAGATTTTAAACATCTGTAGGTTTTATGGGTTATAGGTTATTGGTTATAGAGTTTATAGTTGAATAAGATGAAGTACGATGATATCAAATCAATAATAGGAGGAAAGTCAGGAATGCTGATGAGACTTGGACTTCTGGCAGCATTTCTCATTTCTCATTTCTCATTGCTCATTTGCCCTATTGCGGCACAGGGTATGTTGACGGAGATAAAAGTCATAGCCATTCATTATGCGAAGGATCTTGACGACCATGCCAAAGGTTATGAAGGTGGTGATGGTAATGACAAGTTAGAAAGAGACTTCCGTAAGGGACGAGGAGGCGGCTATGTGTTTGCCCTCTTCAAACGTGGTCTTGACCCGTCTAAATATATCACTGATGTGGAGGTGACTGCGAGTAGGGGACTCGAATATGGTTTAGAGTTTGACAAGGGTGACAAGAAATTCACCCCCGCTGTTTTTTACCAAGAGTCCGGAGAACATTTCGACAATAATTACCGTGGCGGACTCAATGGTCGTGACTACAGTATATATGGTGGCGCTTACAGTGGGCAGCCCCATGTCTATGTCTCTCGCTCGGGTAATCAGGATTTTGACAAAAAGGTGCTCCAGAAAGCAGAAGTCTATACCAGCAAGCCCAAAAACTTGAAGAGTAATCAGACTGAAAGCGGCGGTCATGCCGGCGGAGGGCGTTACTTTGTCTTTACATGGCATACCCATGAGTCGCGCTACCGGCCATTGATAACTGACGAGGCTCCAACCGGCGATGTTACCAAACATATTCGTGAATGTGATCCAAACAACTGTGGACTCTCTCAGACAGAGCCACACAAATTTAAGCAGCGCTTCGGCAGCGATGTCTGGGGACAATTTCCTTCAACCGATCCGAGGTATAAAGAATATCACTACAAAAAATGTCTTGATTGCAAGCAGATCGTACCTACCAAACATCAATTTGCCACCTATGTATCAGACGATGACCAACACAGCAAACGATGCCTGACCTGTGGATTCGTTGATGATGCCGGTCACGCTAATTTCGGTAAGGAAAAGATTCCTGTTGACGAGTTCACTCATGCTATTTATTGTGATTCATGTGGATACCTCAAGAAATTCCCGCACGATTACACCAATAACCGTTCGGTAGAGTCGGCTGAATGTGAGCGCTCCATCGTGAGATATACCTGTAGCCAGTGCGATCACCAGGCACTCCTTGACGAACCGGGTATCGGTCACAATTTCAATGCGTATGGCATCTGCACTCGTAAGGACTGCCTGCATCCATGTCAGCAGCCGGAAGTGCAACCTTTTAATGGCAACGACAGTGTCTTTGTCATCAAGAATCTCGGCAACCTCTACTGGGTAGCAGACTTTGTGAACGACCGTCATCCACGGACCAATATCCGTCTTGACAACGACCTCATTGCTGATGGCTATATGAAGTTGCCGTGGGTACCTATCGGTGCAAATGACAGCATACCCTTCCAAGGAACCTTCGATGGTGGCGGCCATGTCATCACCATGCTCCAGACGGCTGAGCCTGAGGCAGGCACTAACAACCGTGGGCTCTTTGGAACCATAGCCAAGGGTGCCACGGTGAAGAATGTGGCTCTTGCCGCATGCAATTTCAGCGGCTGGAACAATATCGGTGCCGTGGCTGGTGTCAATGAAGGCACAATCAGCGGTTGCCGTGTGGTATTCTCGGTATTGAGCAGCATTGGTACGGGCATGAACATCGGCGGTATCTGCGGACTGAACAAAGGCACCATTACCGGTTGCACCACGGAAAACAGTGTGTGGGTTGGTGGCGTGCGCGACTATGCCGGTGGTATCTGCGGAACGAACGAGGGAGGAAACCTCTCGGGTAATGTCGCCGCAGCGATTTGTGGCAGTGGCTCTGATGCCGTACTCCCCGAGGTGGCGTCGCAACATTAGAGAGTTGAAACATGAAACATGAAACTTAAGAAATATGGGCAGAAAGTTATTTTTCCTCTTCACCTTCTTGCTGTTTGGCATTTCCGCTATTCATGCAAGCAAGATAGATTTCCCATTTAATGGGGGAACGACCCCGGATGGTATTAGAATTTACGACGTTAAAACAGATGGTTTCCATAAGGTTCCTAACCAGAACTCTATCATGGTAGCTGACAATGACAATGTTGCCAGTATGGAATTCTTTGTCTCTGTTCCTGAAGGAAAAGAGGCCATCCTCCAATATGAGTTTTTTCTCCAAATAACATCCCCCCAATTAAGGGACATGCCAAAAAATCACGTTGAATTTACAGTCAAGTGTGATGGCGTTACTGTGATGAGTCATGACGGTGATAGAGAGATTACCCGCACGGCTGATAAGATTAAGATTTCCGGAGTAAGCCGTAAAATAACGATTGAGGCAGAATTCCAACCAGAGGGGAGTTGTGTTGCAGGTAGTATCGACAATATGGCTATTCACATTCATCAGTTCACCCAGAAGAAAATGTTGGTACAAGCTGAATGTGACAAATTGGGTAAAAGTAAATTCAAATGCGATGTCTGTGGTAAGGATTCCATTTTCCTCATTAATCTTAATCGATTGGGTCATCAGATGGTTGAGCTTCCAGGACAGGCATCCAGTTGTATGACCATGGTGTCTAAAAAGCAAAAATGTTCGTATTGCCCAAAGGTTGAAATAGCTGTTTCCGGCTCTTTGAAAGCGCATCAGTTCGACGGTGACGGCAAATGTTCCGTGTGCGGTCTGAAAATGCCGAAACGCCGGGCTAATGATAGCACGGTCTATGAAATCTACGATGCGAGTGAGATGTGTGTCTTGGCGGAGATGGTGGCGGCAGGCAAAATTTCGGGTAATATAGGTGTTGACATCATGAACGATCTGGTATATACCAGTGATATACCGATGTCTCCCTTAGGCACTTTTGACCATCCGTTCCAAGGTGTGCTGAATGGCAATGGTCATCACGTGAAAGGCATCGTCAATTATTTCCAGGGTCTGGATGGCTTGGGCTTTGTGGGAGTGGCAAAGGGTACACTCCTGTCGCATGCCGTCATTGCCAATCTCATCATTGACAGCGGAAACACCTTTGGAGGCAATGCCTGTGTAGGCGGAATAGTAGGACATGCTACGTATTGTGATGTCATCAACTGTGCCAGCTTCGCAGCCTTGGAAGGTACCAACTGTGTTGGAGGCATCATAGGCTATGCCGACCAGTTAGTGAGTATCATCAATTGTGCGGCCATTTCCGAAATCAGGACAACGGGCAAGTGGAGCACATTAGCGTGTGGTATGCCCTTGGGACATATAATGAACAGTTATGGTGATGTCCTCAACGAACAGAGTGGTACGTTTGATGATCTGCTCACTACCACGTTGCGCCATTGTTTCTCTACGCAGGCCAATGGCGCAGGTTTTACTCAAGTGAACAGGAATGTGTTGTTGACAGAAGATATGGTTCAGGCACTCAACGAAGAATGTGAGACAACAAGCTTCGACTTTTCACAGAGCAATGGTTATCCGATACCTGTTGTCAACACTGCCATTACTGCCCGGTCGAATCCTGCCATCCCTGTTGTTAAGCAGAGCGTTGCTTCGAGTCGTGCCCTTTCTGCATCCGGCAGCAACGATGACGAAGGTGACCCGACGAGTGAAAAAAATTATGATATCGTTGAGCTCAATGGCTACATTGATGAGGAAGCAGTTGCTAATTCTGGTAAGACCATAGAGGAAGTCATGCGTGAAGACGCCGTTGTGTATGCCAATCTCAACCGTGTGTATCTTGCCACACGCAGTGCTCCGGACAATGCTCAGCTCTATGAGCCGGTAAGCGGCGGCGATCTGCTGGCTTTTGAGTCTTTTTTAATTCCATCCGATTCGTCCTGCATCAGGCTGATAGAATACGATATCGTATCAGATAATCTGGTGATGCCCGTGGCGGAGTCAGTCTCTGATCTTTACGGGGAGCATGAGTACATCGACAAATACAATATTAAGGACGGTGAACGTCAGTTCCTTGCGCGCATCAACTTTTATGAAGATAATAATATCGTGTATAGCGAGAATGTCGATGGTATCTTGAAGAAAGTCTGGAGCATTGAAACGAAGTATGATGAAGAAGGCAATGCCACTGTGACCAGTGGATACTCCCATAATTACACCACGGGTGAGACTCGTTTGGAATACAGCTACAAGTACGACGACGAGGATAGTGATGAGGACCCTGACCTTGACACGGCTTACGAAGAGTATGTAGATAGTGTGACCAATACGATTCATGTGATATACAAAACGATTGATCCAGTCACAGGTGAGGTCGTTTCTCAAGAACACTATATTCTCCGTTCTTCCGACATGTACCTGTTGGAGAGTCGGACGGAAGTAATGATGAACGGCGAACTATGCTTGCAGGATGGCTCGTACTATCTGTATGACGACGAAGGTAACCTTGTGCAGGTAGTGGCTTTCGGACCGGTTGATGCCGACGCTCCTGACAGCGAGATACGCCCATATATGTATTTTGACTACACAGGCAAATGGCAGGGGCATTCGTTCCCCACCGCTATCAAAGTGCCGACGGTAGAGCATCAACCTTCCTTGCAGAAGCGCTTAGACTTTAATGTATATGACTTGCGAGGTCGTATGGTGCGCAGGATGGCTGATGTGAAAGATCCGTTCAACGGTCTTCCACGTGGTATTTATATCTATCAGGGTTCCAAGTATCTGAAGAAGAATTGAAGAATGAAGAAGTGATAATGGAGTTCAATATGAAGAAGACGAACATACTCATGACACTGGTGTTGCTTTTTGCAGCCAGCGTGTCGTTACAGGCTCAAAAATATACCGTCAAGCAACGCGTTGGTCTGCAAGATGCCAATGTCAACGGTTCTGTTTCAGCCACGCCACAGAATCCCGAGGCAGGTACAACAGTGCAAGTTACTTGCACTCCGAATGGGGGCTTTGGCCTTGTCAGGGGTGTTTTCTATGCTGTCAAGGACGCCAATGGTGAATATGGCGAGACTAAAATGGCAAAAAACACCAGCGAATATAAAGAAGACCTTGCCAACCCTCAGAACTTTACATTCACCATGCCTCATGGAAATGTGGAGATATGGGCATATTTCGATTCCACGCGTGTGATGGTCATCCATGATGCGCCTGAAGGTAAGTTAGAGGCAGTGTATGGTCGTAGGGAGCATAAACCTAAAAACGAGGTATATAACGTGCCGTTGCACCCTGTAAAGTTAAAGGTAGTTCCCAACGATAATCTTCACGAACTCGTGGATGTAAAATTTAATTTTAATATGGCTGGACACCATAAGAAAACAACAGATACGGTGACAGTATTGATGCCCAGCAGAATGGATACGCTACATATCACCCCCGTTTTTGGCAAGAAGAATTATCAGGTTACAGTTAATGCCAAAGATGTCCCTAAAATAAAAGTAAAACTGTCATCGGAGGCTCCGAAGGCGTATGAAGAGGTTGAAGCCGTTTTGGAGTCGGAAAAGAACTATATCCCCATTGATGTTTCCATCACAGGCTGCCTGTCATCGTGGCGTGTGGGAAAGCCACAGCGGAAAGATGATGGCGGATGGAAAACGGTCTATCGCTTTAAGGTGGGATTACAGGATGTCGCTATTGATTTCAAGCAACAGCAGGTATATGCTTTCACCGTCAGCGAAACAGGAAAATCCGGTCGTGTCGAGACCTTAATTCCCGAAATGTATCCTGGCTATCCTGGTGTGGCAAGCAACGGTCAGGAAGTCCCCGTGCTGTTTATGATGCCTGAAAACTTCAGTGTCAATTATACTGCGATGGGAGTTTCGTCGCCTTTGGTTTACCATAATGAACTGCAGAACAGTTTTGCCGATAATGGTATGTCATATTGGAAGGAGTCTGACAGTTTCCAGGGTTTGGGACAGCGCATGCAGGTTGATGTTGATACCGACGGCAATAAGTATTGGAGTACCAGTGTACACAATCTCATGTCGCAGAGCGTGTCGATTTCTGGTCGTCAATTTCCTGCGAATGCTTTCAGGGATGTTAAAATAGATGCTACGCATACTGACAAAAGACTGAGTGTTGCCACCATTGCCAGCATTAATCCGCGCAATGCGCGTAGTGTGCAGATTGGTGTAGTGACAGGGCGTGACAATGTGTCCGATACGATTATTGTTCACGAACTAAAAAATAAAGATGATGGCTGGCAGACCTATTTCAAAACGGTTGGAGTCAAACCTGATGCGGAAACACTGTCGTTCGTTGTTTCTTCTATAGCCGATGATTTGACTAAGACGCGTAGCTACGCCGGTCCGCAGTTCGACGATCTTTGTCTGTTGCTTCCTGTGGATAGAACGTCCGTTCAGAACGAAGACGTGTTGGTCTTTAACATGGGCGAACAGGACGTGACCATCAACTATACTCCGACTGGTGAGCAGAACAAGGCGAGTGTCGCTCAGAAAGACCATGCTTCCCTGACACTGCGCAACAAGACTACTGGTGAGGAGGGCGAAAGCGTCAAAATGATGGAAAATGATGTCATCGTCATCACAGGCAAGTATGACGAGGGATATGCCATCTACGATATTGATAGACAACCGCTTAAACCTACGGGAGAAGCGGATGGCGAACGTGAGTTCATGGATCCTGACAGTGTCAATCTTGCCAGCAACACGATTTATTATCACTATCTCGTCGATAAAGCCCAAGATGTCTCCTTCATCCCAACAGTGGACAAGTTGATGGTGAAGGTTGAGAATAATTACGGAGGGGAAATCAAAGTTGATAATGAAAATGCCAAGAAAGGCGAAAAAGTCATTGTCACTGTAACCCCCAACGCAAGGTGCAAATTTAAGCAAATCAATACCATCCCTGAAGGTATAGCTACATTCAAGGCGGAAAACGTGGATGCCCTGACGGGTGCTGGTACCTATTCTTTTGAAATGACCAGTTCTTATATCAAGTTGCAGCCCGAGTTTGCCGTTCCTATTGCTACAGCGGAAGATTTAGCTCAAATACATCAGCAGCGTGGTGAGTTTGTGCTCACTGCCGACCTTGATTTAGGCGACAATTGGGATGAAGCGATATGGGTTAACGGCTATTTGAATGGTAACGGTCACCGTATCACATACGGAGGTGAACGTAGTCTTTTCCCTTACGTTACCTCCAGTGGTGTCGTGCGTCATTTATATGTCAAGGCCAATGTGCATGGAGAACTCACAGAAGTTGGTGGCATAACCAGCAATAACAACGGTATTATTGAGGATTGTGAAGTGCGAGGTACGTTGAAGAGCAGTTATTCTTCTTCTGTAGTGGGCGGTGTTGCCGGACAGAATATTCCCGATGGCAAAGGTGGTGTCATCTCACGCTGCCACGTCATTTGCGACACCATTGATGGTCTTGATGTCTATGGTATAGCCAAGCTGTCAGCAGGCTCGGTCATCAAGAACAACGTCTTCAACGGTAAGTTTGCCGATGGTGACAATCAGGCTTTCATGATTTGCAACGATATGAATAACTGCACCATTGAGGGCAACTACTACGTGACGAATAGCGGCAATACTCGGGCAAAAACCTATAGTGGCATGAGTGCTGCAACGCGTAATGACCTCGTGGATGTCATCAAGAACACCCCTGACGACTGTCCTGTCTTTGCAGCCAGTCTCAGGAGCCTGTACGACGGTGGCTATTGGATCAATCTCGCGTTAGTTCCCGAAGTTGTCGAATTGGTTAATAAATCGTCAGAGCGTGCAGCGGCTGGCACCGAGTTCACAGCCAGCGTGCGTATCATCGGCAACAAGCACTTGGAAAGTATCACCGTTTCGGCAGCTGATGGCAGTAACCCTCAGAACTGTCCGTTCACGGATAATGAAGATAACGTCTATTTCTTCTCGTTCAACATGCCCGATCACGATGTCCTTGTTACCTTTAAAACGGCTGACGGAAGGTTTATTTATACCCCCCAGCAGTTTATC
>JAEEGG010012628.1_pt1 | contig 18188 bp, 13 predicted proteins | sample 9134161 | NCBI WGS metagenome assembly JAEEGG01 (sample SAMN16246543, study PRJNA631951) | gut metagenome | biome: gut microbiome; feature: rumen; material: CR-attached | host: Bos | place: Iran: Karaj | collected 2018-10 | reverse complement strand
AAGTACGCGGTGGCTGTGGATGACAATGTTGACTTTTCCGCCGATGAGTCTCTCTTCACGGTGAAATTCAACAAAGTCGGGGAAGGCGACATCGATTTCAATGTTACCGTTCTCAGCGCCGGTCACAGACCGGACGGCAGCTATAACTATGCAGCAGTAGAACTTCCTGCCATTACGAAGTCCATGCCTGTTTCTGCTGCAGATGTAAGCGGCGTGGTCAGCCTTCCCACTAAGGGTGCCACTGATATGACCACTCTTTCTTCCACTAACCCGAAGGTGGACGTTGCTTACTCCTGGAGCCCCGCTCTTGACGGCGGCGTGTTCGCTCCCGGCACCAAGTACACCATCAAGGTCGACGTGACCCCCAAGGCGGGCGCCTCCTTTGCTGACGACGCCGTCGTCACCGACACTACCGGCGCTGGCCTGAGCTTCACCAGAGACGGTGATACGTTCACCGCTTCCATGGAATTCACTGCCACCGCGAAGGAGACCCTGACTGCGGCTGACTTCACCATCACCGCTCCTGCCGCGCAGGATTACACCGGCAGCGCCATCACCGTTGACGCGCCTCCCGCGCTCGTCACCGGCATCGGCGCCATCACCGTGAAGTATGACGGCGCCACCGAAGCCCCCGTTGACGCCGGCTCCTATGCCGTGACCTTCGACGTGGCAGAGGGCGAGAAGTACGAAGCCGCTTCCGGCTTCGCTATCGGCACCCTGACCATCAACAAGGTGGATTACACCGGCGAGAAGACCGCTGTAGGCAAGGTCCGCAGCGACGTCACCACCACCGGCGCTACCGTTGAGCTCCCCGCTCTGCCTGACGGCGCCAGCTATGGCACCGCCGCCTCCACCGATGCGCTGATCAGCGGCACTCCCACTGTTTCCGGCACCACCCTGACCTTCGACGCCACTGCTCAGGCTGACGGCGTTACCGGCGTCATCACTGTTGCGGTCACCGGCGCGAAGAACTACAACGACTACAGCGTGACCGTTACCGTCACCGCCAAGGATAAGGATGACGCGGGCGTCACCCTGACCGGCGCGACCACCGCCACCTATGGCGACGCTGATTTCGATCTGACGTATGCTGCCGCCGATCCCGGCACCGGCACCGGCGCCTGGACCTGGACCAGCGACGATACCTCCGTCCTGACCGTTGCCGACGGCAAGGTCACCGTCGTGGGCGTCGGCACTGCCACCGTCAAGGCGGCGTATGAGTCCGACACCACCATCGGCGAAGCCACCCTGGCCATCACCGTCGCCCCCCTGAAGGTCGAGAAGCCCGCTGAGCCCACCGAGACCTACACCTTCAACGGCACAGTCCAGACCGTGGCCATCGCCACCGGCGCTGACTACGACCTGAGCGGCGACCTGACTGCCACCAACGTGGGCAACTACACCGTCACCGCCACCCTGAAGGATACGACGAACACCCAGTGGTCCGACGACACCACCGCTCCTCTGACCCTTGCCTGGAGCATCGCGAAGAAGGACGTGGAGATCCCCGCCGCCACCGGCACCTACTACTTCACCGGCTCCGCTCAGACCGTCACGATCCCCGAGGGCGAGGATTACACCCTGGGCGGCGAGCTCACCGGCACCGACGCCGGCAATTACACCGCCACCGCTTCTCTGAAGGACGCTGCGAACACCCAGTGGAGCGACGGCACCACGGCTGACGTGAACATCGCCTGGACGATCCTGCCCAAGAAGGAGATCACCGTCACCATCACCGGCGACGCCGCCAAGACCTATGGCGACGAGGACTTCACCCTCACCGCTGCCGCTGCCGAGACCGGCGCGAACGAGTCCTGGACCTGGACCAGCAGCGATCCCGCTGTTGTGACCGTTGACGCCAACGGCAAGGTCACCGTCGTGGGCGCCGGCACCGCCGACGTCAAGGCCGAGTATGACTCCGACACCGTGTTCGGCTCTGCCACGCAGACCATCACCGTCAGCAAGGCCACGATCACCATCACCGCTTCCAGCAAGACCAGCTACGCCTTCATGGCTGTGCCTGACATCAGCGCTCCCGTTGAGAACGTTGATTACAAGGTGGAAGGCCTGATCGGCACCGACACCCTGGGCGGCGCCATTGCTCTGGACTACCAGAAGGACGGCTCCGTCGTGACCCCCGACAACAACACCGTCGGCACCTATGACATCGTTGCCTCCGGCGCTGTTGCGCCCAGCGCGAATTATGACATCGTGTATGTCAACGGCCTCCTGACCATCGTCATGCCGGCCATCGGCCCCGATTCCTCCACCACCAAGACCTACAAGATCACCGTTGCCGAGTCCGAGAACGGCACCGTGACCGCGGATCATGAGACCGCCGCCGCCGGCGACGCCGTCATCCTGAAGATCGTGGCCGCCGAGGGCTATGAGCTGGATGAGATCACTGCCGGCAGCGCCAAGCTGAACAAGGTCAGCGCCACCGAGTACACCTTCAACATGCCCGCTGCCGATGTGACCGTGACGGCCACCTTCAAGGCTGCCGGCGAGCCTTCCGCCGTCGAGAATCCCTTCATCGACGTGACCGAGGATAAGTTCTACTACGAGCCCATCATGTGGGCCGTGCAGAACAGCATCGCCTACGGCACCACCGACGTCACCTTCAGCCCCGAAGCCGGCTGCAAGCGTTGGCAGATGGTGATGTTCCTGTGGCGTCAGGCCGGCTTCCCCGAGCCCGCTGCCGATACCGTGAATCCCTTCACTGACGTGTCCGCCGACGTGTCCTACTACAAGGCCGTCCTGTGGGCTTACGAGAAGGGCATCACCGTCGGTACCTCCGAGACCACCTTTGATCCCAACGGCTACGTGACCCGCGAGCAGTGCGTCACCCTGCTGTACCGCATGGCCGGCGCCAACAAGGTCGAGGGCGAGAATCCCTTCACCGACGTTTCCCCGGACGATTACAGCTATGACGCCATCCTGTGGGCCTGCGCCAACGGCGTGACCAAGGGCAACAACGCGGAAGGCACCACCTTCGGGCCCAAGGACGTCTGCCTGCGCGGCGAGATCATGACCTTCATGTATCGCGTCACTCTCCTCGGCTGAGGAACCTGCGCTGAGCTGAGATCCCCAATAGGGGATACGGCGTAAAGCAAAACCAAAGCAAACGGACCCGGCCCTTCCATTCGGAGGGACCGGGTCCTTTGTCGTCTGTATGCCGTTCAACCGCTTTCCGTACCCTCCATAGCTGTCCGGAGCTTGCCCAGAGCCTTCTTCTCCAGGCGGGATACGTAGCTCCGGGAGATCCCCAGGGTTTCCGCAAGCTCCCATTGGCTGCACGGCGCGCGTCCGTCCAGACCGTAGCGCCTGGTGATGATGAGCTGTTCCCGCTCGTTCAGTACGGTGCGCAGACACCGGCGCAGACGGCGGATGCTCTCCTTTGCGGAAAGACGCTCCAGAAGATCCTCTCCGTCGTCGCTGAGGGCGTCCAGGATCGAGAGCTTGCCTTCGCCCTCCTCGTCGATGGCTTCGGAGAGGGAGAGCTCCGCAGAGCTCCTCCTGCGGCTGCGGAAGTACATGAGGATCTCGTTTTCGATGCAGCGGGATACGTACGTGGCAAGCCGGACGCCCTTTGCCGGGTCATAGCTGGAGATGCCCTTGATGAGGCCCACGGTGCCGATGGAGATCAGATCGTCCTGGTCGCAGGTCACGGCATAGTACTTTTTGCAGATGTGGGCCACAAGTCTGAGGTTGCGTTCGATCAGCGTGTTTCTGGCGGTTTCGTCCCCCTGGAGCGCAAGCGCGACGCAGCGCTTTTCCTCCGCCGCGCTGAGCGGCCTGGGAAAGCCGGATGCGGTATCTCCCAGACGCAGCATGAGGAATGCGGAGTTCAGAAGTAACGTCAGCGGTGCCGCCATAGTCAGCTCCTTTCCGGAACGCGGGGATCGCGTCCCGGAACAGTGTATTCTTTTGCCGCAAGTCCACATTCTGCCCGCCGCTGTATCTCGACAGAAGCAGAGGTGTGTGCTATAATACAGGGACATATGAACAGGCAGCCGAAGGGCGCGGAGAGAGAGGGCATATATCATGGATAAGCTCACGCTGGAGGAAGCGAAAAGACTCAACGGGGAAATGGTCAAGGATGAGCATCTGCTGATCCACGCCCTGAACGTCAGCTATGCCATGGGAGCAATGGCTGAGCATTTCGGAGAGGATCCGGAGCACTGGATGGCCGTAGGCATCCTTCACGATTACGATTATGAGCAGTATCCGGAGGAGCATCTGCAGCATACCCGCGAGCCGCTGCTGGCAGCCGGTGTTCCGGAGGCGGACGTACGGGCCATCATGAGCCATGGCTGGGGCATCTGTACGGATGTGGAGCCGGTCACCCCCATGGAAAAGAGCCTCTTTGCGGTGGATGAGCTCACCGGCATCATCCAGGCCTGCGCCCGCATGCGTCCGATGGGCATACGCGACCTGGAGGTCAAGAGCCTGATGAAGAAATTCAAGGATAAGAAATTCGCGGCCAAATGCGACAGGGAACTGATCCTGAAGGGCTGCGAGCTGCTGGGCATGGAGCTCCGGGATGTGGCGGAGCTGTGCATCAGGGGAATGAAGCCGCACGCTGAGGAGCTTGGACTGGCCGGCGGCTGAAAATGCGCCGATAAGCATGGATCAGGAGGAAACGAGAATGCCGATCAAAATACCCAAGGATCTTCCGGCTGCCCGGATATTGGCAGAGGAGAACGTCTTTGTCATGGACGATCAGCGGGCGTATACCCAGGATATCCGCCCCCTGCGTATCCTTATCCTGAATCTCATGCCGACGAAGATCGTCACGGAGACCCAGCTTGCCCGTCTGCTGGCCAATACGCCGCTGCAGATCGAAATGAGCCTGCTGACCGTCCGGGGCAGGACGCCCAGGCATACCTCCCAGGAGCATATGATCGCCTTTTACCGCACACTGGATGAGGTGCAGGACGAATTCTATGACGGCATGATCATCACCGGCGCCCCTGTGGAGCTCATGCCCTTTGAGGACGTGGACTACTGGACGGAGCTCTGCGAGATCATGGAGTGGAGCAAGACTCACGTATACAGCACGATCCATATCTGCTGGGGCGCGCAGGCGGGTCTGTACTACCACTACGGGGTGCCGAAAAAGGAGCTCCCGGAGAAGCTCTTCGGCGTGTTTGCCCATAAGGTCATACACAAGGGCTCCTTCCTGTTCCGGGGCTTTGACGATACGTTTTATATCCCCCATTCCCGGCATACCACCGTGCTCCGGGAGGACGTGGAAAAGGTGCCTGAGCTGAGTATCCTGGCGGAGAGCGAGACCGCCGGCCTGTATGCCGCCGCCACCGCGGACGCGCGGCAGATCTATCTCATGGGCCATTCCGAATACGATCCGGAAACGCTGGCAAAGGAGTATTTCCGGGATAAGGACGCGGGGCTGCCGATCCACATTCCGGAAAACTACTTCCCGGGAAATGACGATACGAAGCCGCCTGTCTGCTGCTGGCGGGCCAGTGCGAACCTGCTGTACGCCAACTGGCTGAACTACGTCGTATACCAGGAGACGCCCTTCGATCTGAACAGCATGCCCCCCATGTGGGGCTGAAGAACAACACAGCGCCGCAGGATCTGCACCCGGCAGATTCCTGCGGCGTTTTCCGTCCGATCCCGTATTCAGGCTTCCATCTGCTTGCCGAGAAAGCGGGCCACCGTGGCGGCAAGCTTGTTTTCCACTTCTCCGGCGGGCTGGGCGCCCTCTGTGTGGAGAAACATCACGCAGCCCAGCACGTCCCCTTCGGAGATGATCGGCGCCGCGATGGAGACCCGGTAGGGACTCTCCCCATCCACGATGGGGAGCTCCTTCTCGCCGGTCTGCTCCTGAAAGACCTGCCGCCCCTCCATGACCTGCTCCAGCTCGCCGCTGATGCGCTTTTCTCCCAGCTCGCGTTTGGGGACGCCGGAGACGCTGATGATGCTGTCCCGGTCCGCGATGGCGGTGATGCGGTTGGTCGTCTTATGCATGGTTTCGCAGATCTGTCCGGCAAATTCGCTCAGCTCGCCCATGGGGGAGTATTTCTTGAAAATGACCTCCCCGTCCTTTTCCGTGAATATTTCAAGCGGGTCGCCCTCCCGTATGCGGAGGGTGCGGCGGATCTCCTTGGGAATGACCACCCGGCCAAGATCGTCGATGCGCCGCACGATTCCGGTTGCTTTCATTCTGATAAACTCCTTTGCTCAGCAAATTGGGATTGCCTTTAGTCTTTGGAAGCGGGACCGGTTTATGCAAAGGAGGAAATGGAAGTTTTTCGAAAAGACGCCCGGGAACCGGGTGCTGTCCCACTGAATAGCTGTGCCTCGCTTTGCGGGCTCGCCGCAAACAGAATATCAGCCCTGACTGTCTGCGCCGCCGGATAAACGGCGGTCCGGTATAGCGCACAGAGGCGATCCGCTCCGTTTTGACAAAGAATTATACAGGTATCCGAAATATTCGTATGATGACAATCAATGCTTTGATTATTCACTTGCATGTATGGGATCCTGCAACGACCGGGAAAATATTACAAAATGATTAAGCTAGGGTTGCTTGACAATTTCGGAAATTGTGGTATATATGAATTGAAATTTCTATAGGAAGGGAGAAGTATACCATGCGCAAAGTACGTATTATGGCTCTGGTCATGGCAGCACTGATGGTCCTGGCACTGTTCAGCGGCTGCAACAAGACCGAGACGCCGGCGCCCGCAGCGACGAACGCCCCTGCCGGCAGCAGCGCCACGGCTACGCCCGCCCCCACGGCCGCAGCAACGCAGAAACCGGCGGAAACCGCTGCTCCTGCGGCGACGGATGCTCCCGCGCCGGAAGAGACCGAGGAACCCAGCCCCTACCACTTCGCAAAGGGCAAGGTGGCAGTGGACGCAAAAGGTATGCCCCTGGAGAAATTCAACTATGAGCTGCCCCTGAGCACCACTGACGAGGAGTTCTCCGTATGGACCACGCTGTACACCCCCCAGTGGCTGGAGACCGAATATGAGGACAGCCCCTATCCCATCGAGCTGGAGCGCGTCACCGGCGTGCATGCCGCCTATCAGGTGGTCAGCTCCGCCACCCGGTCCGACAACTTCTCCGTGATGCTGGCTGCCGACGAGCTGCCGGACATCATGAGTCAGGCCAACTACTTCTACAACGGCGACTTCCGCAAGGGCATCACCGAAGAGGGCTTCTTCGTGAACCTGTACGACTGGCGGGAGTACATTCCCAACTACCTCTATGAGGTCAACAAGAGCCCTGATGACGAGGGCCTGCAGGCTTCCGTGTACCTGGAGGACGACCTGATCGGCTGCTTCTATACCCTGCGTGACCGGGCGTACGTGCAGAACGGCGTCTTTGTCCGGGGCGACTGGGTGGATCAGCTGGGCCTGGATCCCAACATGTTCAAGACCTGGCAGGGCGTCCATGACGGTCTGGCCGCCTTCAAGTCTCAAATCCCCACCGCCACCTATCCCTGCATCCTGTTCACCACCCTGGAGGCCGGCGGCTATCACTGGGACTGCTTCGATACCTACTGCTACACCAGCTCCAACATGATGAACCTGGTGGACGAGAACGGCAAGATCTTCAGCGCCAACACCACTGAACGGGACAAGGCTCTGATGACCGACATCAACGCCTGGTTCATGGAAGGCCTGTTCGACCCCATGTGGATGTCCTTCGACAGCATGACCGCTGCCGGTTACATGGACCGCTGGGTGGGCGATCAGATCGGCTACTCCGTCCAGTCCACCTCCACCGGCATCGAGCAGGAGATCATCCTGGACGATCCCAACGCCAAGATGCTGCCCATGCCCGACCCCGTGCTGTATGAGGGCCAGGTCCTGCATGTGGGCACCAACGACAGCCGCCTGTACTACGGCTCCGGCTCCGTCAGCGCCAAGTGCGAGAATATCCCCCTGGCTCTGACCTGGATCGACTGGCGCTATTCCGAGGAAGGCTCCGACTTCTGCACCATGGGCGTGGAGGAATACGGCTTCGTGTACAACGAGAAGGGCGAGAAGCGCGTGAGCGAGTTCGTCCGCTCCAACCCCCTGTATGTGTATTCCATGCATATCCTGCTGTACGCCCTGAACAGCATGGTCGACCCTGGCCTGGATAAGAACTACCAGCACTACTGGTACGACGGCGGCGACCGCATCATCGAGACCTACGACACCTTTGCCGAGTTCAAAAAGACGGGCTATGACGGCGCGTTCATGCTGCCCCGCAGCCTGACCCTCACCGATGACGAGCGCTCCTCCGCCTCCAGCCTTGCCGCCGAGTTGGCGACATACATCTCTGAGAACTACCTGGCCTTCGTGGACGGCTCCAAGCCTCTCAGCGAGTGGGATTCCTATGTGGACGGGCTGGAGACCATCGGCCTCTCCGAGTATCAGGCGATCTACCAGGCGGCTTATGAGCGGGTCATAGCCGGCTGAATCCGATCCAAATCACAAGTAAATGCGAAAATCCGGGCCTGCCGCTCATGCGGCAGGCCCGGACGCCTTCCCGGGGGAATCAGCGCAGAGGCACGGCTTCGATCCGCTGCCCGCCGGGGGCCCGGAAGGACGAATTGTTGTCCGCCAGGATGGATACGCATCCGTCGGTGAAGGTCAGCCTGTACGTATCCTCCACACAGCTTTCCGCGAAGCGGCAGCAGAGGGCGAGGGTATCGTCCTCCGCCCAGTGGGCGCTGCAGAGCCAGAGACGGGTGGGGGAGGCGTCGTCGCCGATCAGATTGGTAAAGCGGCTGCCGTTGATGGCGGCGCGGACGGTCTCCCGCCTTCCGGAATCGGTGGTAAAGTCCCATATGCAGCCGTCGCCGTCAAAGCGCAGGGAGAACTCGCGGATGGGGTCGGCAGGCTCGCCGGACATGAAGTTGCCGCCGTAAGGGCCGAAGCTGCCTGCGGTGACCCGCCAGCTGCGGCCGCCGATCCGGTCGGCCATGGGACTGTACGGCCGGTACACCGGCGCTTCGATGGCAAGATGCCGGAGCCGCCGGGCAAGGACGCCGGCAGCGGGGGAGGGCGGCAGGGCGGAGCTGTCCGTCACCCGGGCGGCAAAATCCCAGGTGATATCCAGGGTCTTCTGGGCCTGGACGGCGCCGGAGGCCGTCTCCGTGATGGCAATGAGCATATCCTGCTCCGGCAGGACGATGGTGAACTGCCCCATAGCCCCGTCCGCCCGGTACGCGCCCCTGGGCTTGCACATCCAGATCTGGAAGCCGTACCCCAGGAAATTGTCCGTGGCCGGGGGATTGACCGCGGCCTCGGAGGCGGAATCGTTCTGGCAGGTGGTGGCAAGACGCACATACTCCGGCGTGAGGATCTCCTCGCCCTCCCATGTGCCGCCGTCCATATACAGCTTCATGAGCCGAAGGTTGTCCTCCGTGGCGGCGAACAGGCCGCCGCCGCCGACCTCCATGCCGTCAGGCAGCCGGACCCAGCGGAGATTATCACTGTCGATCCCCAGCTTGTCAAACAGGCGGGGCTTCAGATAGTCGTGCAGGCCAAGCCCGGAGCGCTGCCGGACCATGGCGCCCAGAAGGGTGGACCCGAAGGAATTGTACATGAACACGCTGCCGGGTCTGTGCAGGACCGGGGTGTGCAGGAAGTCCCGGATCCAATCCTTTGTGGGCTGGGGCATCGTATCCATGCCGCAGCCCATGCACAGCACGTCCCGGACGGTCAGCAGACGCAGATAGGCGTCCGGCTCCTTCGGCGCAAGCTCGGGGAAAATATCGATCACCGGCTCGTCCAGGCGCAGCAGGCCCTCCCTGCAGGCAATGCCCACCGCAGTGGCGGCATAGGTTTTCGTGTGGCTCTGCAGGCCGTGCCGCAGACCGGGGGCATAGGGGGCCCACCAGCCCTGGGCGATAAGCCTGCCGCGGCGCATGAGCATCAGGCTGTGCATCTCCGTGCCGGAGCTTTCCAGGTCGTCCAGGTAGCGCAGGATATCCTCGCTGTGAACGCCCGTTTCCTCCGGTTCAGCGATGGGAAAAGCTTTTTTGACCATTGCCCTGACCTCCGTTAACGTATCGGACCGCGGCGTCAAACCGCGGCAGGGGATTCATTTTTCGGCAGTTTCTCCGGAATGCTGCTGCATGTGACGCTTGATGGCGTCAAAGGAGACCGCGCTGATGTAATGCTCCATCTTGCAGGCATCCTCCGCGGCGGTCTCGCGGTCGACGCCCAGGCGCATGAGCAGATCCGTCAGCAGCGTGTGCCGTTCATAGATGCGCTCGGCGACCTCCCGGCCCGCGTCTGTCAGCCGGATCGCTCCGCCGTCGTCCACAACGACGTATCCGCCGCTTTTGAGCAGTCCCATCGCGCGGCTCACGGAAGGCTTGGAAAAGCCCATGTATTCGCCCACGTCAATGGCGCGGACAGCGCTCTTTTTCCGGGAGAGGATCAGAATGGTCTCCAGATACATTTCACCGGATTCCAAAAGGGCCATGGTATTCCCTCCATTCTTTTGCAGTATATGCATTATACGCATTTTCCCGGGGAAAAGCAAGGGAAGCGGAGCGTACTGCGCGAAATGCCGGAACGGACCAAAGCGGTACGTTCCGGCATTTCGCTCTGCAGTCAGGTGAGGGAAGCGCAGAGGGTGTCAAAGATCAGCTTCTGCCCGAGACGGGAGGGATGGATGCCGTCGTCGCAGAGGAGCGGCTCCAGCTCCCGGCTGCTTCGGGGAAAGGCTCGCCGCAGATCGATGAGCCTGGTCTTTTCTTCCCGCGCCACCTGCTCCACCATTTCGGAATACCTGTCCTGCCAGCGGTAGATCGCGTCCACGTCCCCCAGCCAGCGGAGGATGTTCTGCCGGGAAAGCCCGCTGCGGCAGATGAAGCGGAGATACCGCTCGGAATGGACCGGGGGAAGGGTCATAAGGATGGGGACGCGGCCGCCGCTGCGGATGAGCTCCACGGCCTCCCTGTACCTGGTCAGGAATTCATCCGGCGGCGTTTTGCAGTCATAGACGCCGCCGGGTTCCCGGGAGATCTGCGCCCAGTCATAGTCGCAATCGTTGCCGCCCAGCTCCAGGATCGCATGCTCCTCCCCCTGGATGCGTTCCCTGCTGTCCCTGCGGATCACCGGCAGCATCTTCCGGATGGTACATCCGAAGCGGGCGCAGTTTTGTATGGTCAGGTGGTATGTTTCCGCCAAACGGTTCTCCCAGACCCGGTTCACCACATACCTGCCCTCCTCCAGAAGCACGCCCTTCAGGATGGAGTCGCCATATACCGTCACCTTCATCATCAGCACCTCCTGCACTAAAAACGGGACATCTAATACGCAAGACTAGATTACACGAATTTGACCGCTTTGTCAAGAGGCATGCAAAAAAGTTCGCCGGTCTGTCATGCAGACCGGCGAGCTTTTCCGGGTCGTTCAATCAAAGGTATGGGGGGCGGAGGTGACGACGCGCTTGACGGGAGTGCCCTCCCGGTTCGCGTTCCAGGTGATGCGGAAGAAGCGGAAGTCTCCCTGCTCCAGCATGGGGATATCGAAAGTGGTGAGCGCTTCGCCCCGGTCCCGCACGGCGGAGGGCCGCAGCGACATTCCGCTGCGCAGATCCGTCAGGGCGTCGGCAACGCCCCGGAGGAGGACCTGCACGCGGCCCCGCCGCAGGGGGCTCACGTAGCGGTACAGGCCGAAAACATCGTTATCATAGCAGAACAGGGAGATCTGGGCGGGGGCGTCCAAATAGCAGGGAAGGGCGGAGGAGAACTGGGCGCGGATCACCCGCAGGATCTCGTTTGGCAGACTGTAGAGGTATCCGTACTCATCCGGCACGGCCAGGGTGATGAGCTGCCCCTTGCCGTAGCAGTCCCGCAGCATGATGGGGTAATTCTCCTCGCCCACAACGCCCTTGCACAGGGCCCAGGTGGTGTTGTTCCTGTGCTCAAGCAGGGGGAAGGTCAGGGAGCGCCCGGCATACAGGGTGCTGGGGGCGAACATCCCGTCCTCGATAAAGGCGTCGGTGCGGAAACGGCGGCCCCGGTACCGGATGGAGCTCAGCTCCTCGATGCCCCTGCCCAAAGCGCCGATATAGAAGCCGGAGGTGACGATCGCTTTTCCGCCCCGGGCGACAAAGTCCGTGAGCCTGGGCAGGATATCGGGGTCCTTCAGGGCCTGGACCGTGAGGAATACGGAGCCCGCGGAAGCGGGGAAATCGGGCACAGGCTCCATGGGTATGCCCAGCATGCCGAGAAAGTCCTCCAGGTGGTCCTCCCCCTGGGCGTTCACCGGCAGGTAGCAGGGTACGCCGACGCAGCTTCCCGCCCGGTCCAGCATCCGGTCGATCTCCTCCAGCTGCAGACCCATGGGGGTGACGACCTTGTTGCGGTACAGGGAGCCCCAGCAGAACTGGCAAAGCTCACGCCCCCGGGCAAAGGCGGTGAGGTAGCCCTGTTCGGCAAACAGCTCCATGGGGCTGCAGCCGTATGGGTCGAACCAGCCGCCGCCGTTCCGGCCCGGCGCGTAGTTTTCCATGAGCCGCATCAGGCTGTAGCTGCAGTATTTGGGCAGATGCTGGTCGCTGTGGCGGGTGTCCCGGGTCTCGGTGCCGGTATAGATCCCGTCAAAGATATCCCGCTGCAGGGCGGGCTGGTATCCGGATTCCTGATAGGCCTCCGACCAGTTGGGATACTTGATGATGACCCGGCATTTGGGATTCTCCTCCTTGGCCGGCTTCATGATGAGCTCCCGGCTCACCTCCGCCAGCAGCGCGGTGCGGAATTCCTCCCAGCTCCGGCTGCCCTTGGCCTTGCGGCATTCCTCGCAGGTGCAGCCGGTGAAGAACCAGTCGTCGATGATGAATTCATCAAAGTGCCTTGCGGTATAGCGGACGGTCTTGACCAGCCGCTCCCGCATGGCGGCGTTCGTGTAGCAGTAGGTCCCGCCCAGGCGCTGCTTTTCCGCGTCCGCCTCGCAAAGATCCTCGCAGGTGGTGGTAAGCGCCCCGGCGATTTCGATCCCCCGGTCCAGGAAAAAGCGCTTGAGCATGTCCAGCTGCTTGTCCGAAACCATCAGACCGTCTCTGTAGGGCTCCAGGTAGACCTTATCGCAGCCGCAGTATTTCTGAAAGAATGCCAGCTGCTCCTCCAGGGCTTCCGGGGTGATCTCCGCCATGCTCTGGGCAGTGCAGTAGATCGCCAGCTTGAAATTGCGGTATTTTCCCATATGCTCCTCCCTGATCGGCGGCATTGCCGCGTGTTTTCCTTCGTTCAGTTTTCCGGCAGCTCCGCCAGGGCCTTGCCCAGCGCCTCCAGCTCCGCGTCCGTGGTGGCCCAGCTGACGGCCAGACGGATCACCACCCGGTCCGCATCGACCCGCTCCCAAAAGCTCACCTCCGCCTGCCGCTCCAAGGCCTGCAGCTGCCGGTCGGTGAGCAGCAGGAACTGCTGGTTCGTGGGGGATTCCAGATAAAAGGGGAGTCCTGCCCGGCGCACCAGAGCCTTCAGCTTCTCCGTCTGGCGGATGGCGTGGCTGCTGATATCGAAATAGAGCCCGTCGGTGAACAGGGCGTCGAACTGCAGACCCACGAGCCTGCCCTTTGCCAGCAGCGCGCCGTGCCGCTTCATGGTGCCGGTGAAGTGGGGCGGGCGCATGCCCGGGGCAAAGACCACCGCTTCGCCGCAGAGGGCGCCGACCTTCGTCCCGCCGATGTAAAACACGTCGCAGAGGGCGGCGACGTCGGCAAGGCTCACGTCCGCGCCCGGGCTCATGAGTCCGTAGCCCAGCCTGGCCCCATCCAGGAAAAGGGGCATGCCCCGGCTCCGGCAGAGCCGGGAAAGGGCCGTCAGCTCGGCCTTCGTATACAGCGTGCCGTATTCCGTGGGGTGGGAGATGTACACCATTCCCGGCCGGACCATATGCTCGTTGTTCCTGTCCGCATCAAAGGCGTCCAGGTATTCCCTGACCCTGTCCGCGGTCAGCTTCCCCTCCTCGCCGGGAAGCTGCAGGACCTTGTGGCCGGTGTATTCCACGGCTCCGGCTTCGTGTCCGCTGATATGGCCCGTGTCCGCGGCGATCACGCCTTCGTATTCCCGCAGCATGGAGGAGATGACCAGAGCGTTCGTCTGGGTGCCGCCCGCCAGCAGCTCCACCTCGGCCTCCGGCTGACCGCAGGCCTGACGGATCTTGGCCTTCGCGCTGAGGGAGTACTTGTCGGCCCCATACCCGGGCAGCCGTTCATCGTTTGTCTCAAGAAACCGCTGCAGCAGCCTGGGATGGGCGCCGTTGTTGTAATCACAGGAGAAATTGACCATGCCTGCGCCTCCGTTTCCGTTTTTTTCAGCATACCACATTCCAGCCTGTGCATCAACAACAGTTGCCTTTCCCGGGAAAAACATGGTATACTCATTCAGCATAAGGGAGGTATCGATATGGATCAATGGACGTTTTCATCGCTGCCCTATACCCGTCCGGACTTCGACGCCGTGCGGGAGCAGCTGAGCGGTATGCTGGAGCGGGTAAAGAACGCCGCCGATGCGGAGGCGGTCTTTCGCGTGCTGGCCGAGCTGGAGGCAGCGTCCGACAAGCTGCGTTCCCAGATCGTGCTGGTGCACGTGCGGCATACGCTGGATACGGCGGACGAATTCTATGAAAAGGAAAACGAATACCTGAACGAGGTGCTGCCCACCATCTCCCCCTACAGCGTGGCCCTGGCTGCGGCTGTGGCGGACAGCCCCTTCCGGCCGCAGATCGAGGAGAGATTCGGCAGGCAGTATTTCGTGCAGATCGACCTGCAGCGCAGGAGCTTTTGTCAGGAGAATATCCCCCTGCGGCAGAGGGAGAGCAGGCTCACGGACGAATACCAGAAGATCATGGCCGCCTGCCAGATCGACTTTGACGGACAGAAGCTGAATCTGTACGGCATTCAGAAGTATTTCGAGCATCCGGACCGGGCCGTGCGGGAGGCGGCCTGGAGAGCCTATTCCGACTTCTATCACAGCCATGAGCCGAGGCTGGAGGAGATCTGGTCCGAGCTGATCTCCCTCCGCAACGAGATGGGACGGAATCTGGGCTTTGCAAACTATATCCCCCTGGGCTATCTGGAGCAGGGCCGGACGGATTACGGTGAAGCGGAGGTCAGCGCGTTCCGGGAGCAGGTGCGCCTTGAGCTTGTGCCCCTGTGCCGGAAGCTCTATGAGGCCCAGGCGAAGCGCCTTGGGGTGGAGCGGATCATGGCCTGGGATGAGAAGCGCATCTTCAGCGACGGCAACGCCGTCCCTGCGGGGGACGATGATTTCATGGTGGAGCAGGCCGGGAAGATGTACCATGACCTGAGTCCGGAGACCGGCGAATTCATCGACTTCATGATCGGCCATGGCCTGATGGATCTGAAAAACAAGCCCGGCAAGGCTTCCACCGGGTATATGACCAGCATCCCGGAGCGGAAAGCGCCCTTCGTATTCTCCTGCTTCAACCAGACCATTGCGGATATGCAGGTGCTGACCCATGAGCTGGGCCACGCCTTTGCCGGGTATATGGCCATGCGCACCCAGCCCATTTCCGATTATTACAGCGAGTCCACGGATATTGCGGAGATCCACTCCATGACCATGGAGCAGTTTGCCTATCCCTATGCCGAGCGCTTTTTCGGCGATCAGGCGGATAAGTTCCGCTTTGCCCACCTGCAGGAGGCCATCACCTTCGTGCCCTTCGGCGTGGCGGTGGATGAATTCCAGCATATCTGCTATTCCCGGCCGGAGCTGACTCCCCGGGAGCGCACCATGGTCTGGCATGAGCTGGAGAAGAAATACATGCCCTGGCGCAGCTACGCCCCCGACGACGAATTCATGGGCAGAGGCGGTTACTGGTACCATAAGCTGCATATCTACCTGTATCCCTTCTATTACATCAACTACACCCTCACCACCATGGGCGCCATGGAGTTCAAGAAAAAGATGGCCCAGGACCGGAAGCAGGCCTGGGAGGACTATCTGGAGCTTTGCCGGGTGGGAGGCAGCATGAGCTACCTGGAAACGCTGCGGCACGTGCACCTGGCGGTGCCCTTCGCCCCGGGGGCTGTGGCGGAAGCCACCGGCTATGCCCGGGAAGTGCTCCTTCAGCAGCTGGAAGCGATGAAAACCTGACGCTGCGGGATCAAAAACGGCCGGTCGGAAGCATTTCCGACCGGCCGCTGCCATACTGGGGGATCAGCTGCCCTTTCCCGGGATCATGGAGGACAGGAGCCCCGCAAGCCCGGCTGCGGGCATGGTCTGCAGGACGACCCGGCCCGGTCCGGTGACCACGGTGTTGAACAGGCTCTCGCCGCCGAAGAGCATGTTTTTCACGCCCTTCACCGTCTGGATGTCCATGGTGCAGGAGGCGTCCATCATGGCGAGGATGCCCGTATCCAGCACCAGCTGCTGTCCCGGCTTCAGGTCATACTCCACGGCGTAGCCGTCGATCTCCACGAAGGCAACGCCATTGCCGGAGAGCTTCTGCATGATGAAGCCCTCGCCGCCGAAGAATCCGGCGCCCAGCTTTTTCTGGAAGAACACGGAAAGATCCACCTGGGGCTGGCAGGCCAGGAATGCGGACTTCTGCACCACGACCGGCCGGTCCGGCGTGATCTCCACCGCCCGGATGGAGCCGGGGAAATGGGAGGCAAAGGCGATCATGCCGGGACCGCCCCTGGCGGTATACCGGTTCTGGAACAGCGCCTCACCGGAGAACATGCGCCCGAACATCTTGCCGACGCCTCCGCCCACGGTCTCCATTTCCAGATTCGGACTCATCCAGCTCATGCCGCCGGATTCACAGACCACCGTTTCTCCCGCTTCAAGATTGCAGATGACTACCGGCAAAGGCTCGCCCTTGATTTGATACTGCATCGCTTTCACTGCCTTTCCAATCATATTTGATCGCTTATTTACGGTTTTGAATTACCGGACGCACTGCGCTGCGCGCTTTTTCCCTTTTCTTCGACGCCGGCCTTCCTGCAGATCTCCCCAAGGGGACAGGCGGAGCAGTTTGGCTTGCGCGCCATGCAGTACTTCCTGCCGTGCAGGACCATCCTGTGGCAGAAATCCGAGGACTTTTCCGGCGGCAGGATGGCGGCCAGGTCCCGCTCCACCTTCACCGGTTCCTTTTCCCGGGTGAGACCCAGGCGGCCCGCAATGCGGATGCAGTGGGTATCCGTCACCACGGCGGGCTTATGGTAGATATCTCCCAAAATGAGGTTTGCGGTCTTGCGTCCCACGCCGGGGATGCGCAGCAGCTCTTCCATGGTATCCGGCACCCGTCCGCCGTATTCCCGCAGGAGCATATCCGCGGCCGCAATGAGGTCCTTGGCCTTGCTGCGGAAGAAGCCGCAGGAACGGATCAGCTCCTCCACCTCCTCCTGTGAAGCTGCGGCGAACGCCTCCAGAGTCGGGAAGCACCGGAAAAGGCCCGGGGCCACCAGATTGACCCGCTCATCGGTGCACTGGGCGCTGAGGCGCACGGCAAACAGCAGCTGCCAATCCACCGTATACTGCAGGCTGCACAGGGCGTCCGGGTACTCGGCCTCCAGCCGCGCGATGATATCCTCCACGTATGTCATCCGTATCCGCTCCATCCGCCCGGTCCGCAGTGGGTCCGGGCATAGTATTCCGTCTGTAATTGGATTATACCATCGGCCTCGATGGATTTCTACCCGGTTTTATGGTATAATCCCCAAAAAGCCTGCGAAAGGGGGCGGCGTGATGCAGAAGCCGCTGGCGGAAGAGATCCGGCCTCACAGCCTGGACGAGGTGGTGGGACAGGGACATATCCTCGGGGAAAACGGGATGCTCCGGCGCATCATCGAGAGCGGGCAGGCGCCGAATATGATCTTTTACGGCCCCTCCGGTACGGGCAAGACCACCGTGGCGGGGATCATTGCGGACGCCACGAAGCGCAGCCTGCGCAAGCTGAACGCCACCCAGGCAGGGACGTCGGACATCCGGGAGATCATCAGCAGCCTGGATACCATGCTCGCCCCCAACGGGATCCTGCTGTACCTGGATGAGATCCAGTATTTTAACAAAAAGCAGCAGCAGTCCCTGCTGGAATACATCGAAAACGGCAAGATCAGTCTGATCGCCTCCACCACGGAAAACCCCTATTTCTATGTATACAGCGCCGTACTGAGCCGCAGCACGATCTTTGAATTCAAGCAGGTATCCCCCGCAGACATGCTGCCCGCCATCC
>JAEEGG010012623.1_pt1 | contig 18192 bp, 9 predicted proteins | sample 9134161 | NCBI WGS metagenome assembly JAEEGG01 (sample SAMN16246543, study PRJNA631951) | gut metagenome | biome: gut microbiome; feature: rumen; material: CR-attached | host: Bos | place: Iran: Karaj | collected 2018-10 | reverse complement strand
TTCCGTCCTTGATGTAAAAATAGTGGCTTCCTTGTGCATGATGGAAAACCCATCCTGCTTTGACAAACCGTAGGTGTAGTTCTTTATACTTCATACTTCAGGCTGCAAAAATAGCAAAATTTCTATTGTTTTCAATTCTTGAAGAAACTATATTTAATGGCAAAAATAGGAAAACATCCGTCACAACAATCTTGAGGACTCGTCAAAAAACGGCCCGAACAGCACTTTTAACCGATTTTAACACTAGAATGGCGTTTAAGAACTCTTTTCCCGCAAAGAATTGTTCACGGCACATCCCGCTATAGGGGAAAATGTATCTTTGCATTTTCAAACTTTCAAACATCATGTCAATGTCTAATCGGAAACACCCTGTCCTGCTCGCGCTGCTGCTTACCTTTTCCTGCCTGACCGGTGCGGCACAATCCGGACATGGTCTGCATATCTCTGTCACGCCCGACACGCGCATGACCGGCCGGTCGAACCACCGAGAGGTGCTGATGCGTATACAGGTGGTGCGCGGTACTGAGACACAGGAAACGGAACTTAACTCCTTGACCGTAAACCTTCAAGGCACGAAGGCGGGAGATGTCCGCATCTTGGAAGTCCTCTCAACAAGAAACTCCCCGAGGCCCACTTGCCTCGGACCGCAAAGTGTGTTGCAGGAGAGCACCACGTATGATCCGCCACGGGAGCAGCCCCGTTCTCTACAAACTGTGCTGATTAAGGACTTGAACCCTTCTTTCTCCGAAGATATCCGCATCCCCTTGCGTTGTCGTCTCTCGACGGACACCACCTATCTCTGGATTACCGCCGACATTACCGACACCACTCGAGAGGGCAACCGTATGGTATTGACATTAAAAGACTTACGGACAGATAAAGACATCTACCCGATAGACAAAACGTCCGAGAAAGAGATTCTGCTGCGCCGAAGGGTGCTCTACCAACCGGGCGACTTTGACTCGCAGTTTTACCGCATCCCCGCTCTCATCACCGCCAAGGACGGCAGTTTGGTGGCCGCCTGCGATCGGCGCAAATACAGCAATGCAGACCTCCCCGAGGATATCGACATCATCCTCAACCGCAGCACTGACGGTGGCCGCTCTTGGTCGGGACCGCAGTTCCTCGCCATCGGAAGAGGCAAGGGGACAGGGTTCGGCGACTGTGCCTTGGCACACACCCGCGACGAGGGTGGGCTCATCGCAGTCTATCCGGGCGGCGTCGGCTTCTGGCAATCGCGGCCCGACGAACCGCTCCGCATTTACTGCCGGCGCAGCATCGACAACGGGGTGTCTTGGTCGCCGGCCGAGGACATCACCCACTACCTCTACGGTCCCGACTGTACGGAATCTGTTCGCCGGCAATGGTGGGGGGCTTTCTGCTCCTCTGGCAACGGACTGCTCACCTCTACTGGCCGTATCATGTTCGTGGCTGCCGTGCGCGAGGGCGAGGCGTGGTCGGCAAACGACTACGTGCTCTACTCCGACGACAATGGCGAAAGTTGGCAATGTTCGCAACGCGCCTGCAAGGGTGGCGACGAGGCCAAGGTCGTGGAACTCCGCGACGGCCGCATCCTGATGAGCATCCGCCACCAAGGCGAGCGGTGGTTCAACATCTCCGAGGACGGCGGCGTCACTTGGCGCGACACCGCCTTTGCGACGAATTTTCCCGCAGCGCCAGCCTGCAACGGCGACATCATCCGCTATGACCGCGAGGACGGCTCCAGTGTGCTGCTCCACTCCCTGCCTTTAGGCGACAAACGGGAAAATGTGGCGGTGATGCTAAGCTACGACGAAGGGAAAACGTGGTCCGTCGGGAAGGTGATAGTCCCCTACAACGCGGCCTACTCCTCGCTCTGCATCCTCCCCGACGGAACTATCGGAATGTACGTGGAGGAGGATCCCTACGGCAGCGATCACTACGAAATGGTGTTCTACAATTTCAGCTTAGATTGGTTGGAAAGGAAGTAAAAGCCCTAAGCAAGCGCCGTGTTCGTCACGGATGCTATTTGTTCGTTATGATGTCGCATTCTTAATCACACCAAACGCACCTGCTTCAATGTGTCCGCAAATCGGCTGATTCCCTCCTGAATGCGCCGGACCGTTTTCGCAGTGGGGCGACTCTGCCCAGTGGCATAATGGCTCAATTGCTTGTGATGGACACCCGTGATTTTTTGCAACCCCGTTAGTGTCAATATATTCCCATAGTACCGCAGAAAGCTTTCGGTATCGTATGCAAATTCAAACTCCAGGTCTGGAAAAGTTCTACCAGCATCCTCTTCCATTTGCTTTAATTCGTCTCTGCACTCGTAAAAATCCTCCATGGCCTCATCGACAGAATCCCCACAGCCGAGAATCATATAATGGTACTTGTTGCTTCTTGTGCAAACGGCGACCAGGCCGTCCTTCCCAACTTCAATAAATGCATTTATTTTGTTCATACTTCCATAATTTACGACTAAAACACCACCCCTGATTGCTTTTGTATTTCTTTCAAAGTGCCCAAAGGCACCTCTCTTGCACCGTGGCGCGGAATCGGAAACGTCCGATTAGTTATCGGACTAAACCAATGATCATGGCGTTTTCCATGTTCCAAAAACCAACAGTCCTTCTCCCTTAACTTTCTTTCTAATTCTTTTATTTTCATAAAGTTATCATAAATATCATATTATAGTTTTCATATTGCAAAAATAGAAAAAAATCTATTATAGTTGTCTCTTTTGCAGACTCGCATGACATATCCATTGATTGAAACCAATGGTCGCCAACTGGTAAATCACGGCAAAGATAGTAAAACATACGTTTCAGCAATCTTGAGGGCTTGTCAAAAACCGACCTCAATCGCACTTTTAACCGATTTTAACACAAGAATGACGTTTTTGAACTCTTTTTTTTCGCAAAGAATTTTCATGGCACACCCCGCTTTCAGAAAAAATTTATCTTTGCATTTTCTAATAAACCGTTCCTATGAAGAATAAAATCTTTAGATATATCCTCATTTGCGCCATAGTCTTTGGGATTTCTGTCGCATTTGACCTGATTTCTGGCCATAGGGAGACATCATCTATCCTAAAGGAAGCCGCTGTATTCAGCATCGGGTTCACCGTTCTGTGGGGATTGATTGTGGAACGGATGCAGAAGAAACGCGAGCAGGAAAACAATGAAAATTCGGAGGAGTCCTGCGACATCCCTGATTCAAATAGTTAAGATTAATATGGTATTATTGGACATTTCGCGCGTAGCCGCCGTCATCGAGACCATCTACAGCTGGGTGTGGAGCCCGGCATTGGTGGGCCTCTGCTTACTTTCGGCCCTATATTTTTCCCTCAGAACCCGTTTCGTGCAGGTGCGCCGCTTCGGCGAGATGTTCCGGCTGCTCTTCAGCACCGACAAGAAGCAGAAGACAGGCATCACCTCGTTCCAGGCGTTCGCGATGGCACTGTCGGGACGTGTGGGCACGGGCAACATCGTGGGGGTGGCCACGGCCATCGGCTTCGGTGGTCCGGGCGCTATCGTCTGGATGTGGGTCATCGCCTTTTTCGGGGCCGGAAGCGCCTTCGTGGAGGCCACGCTCGCCCAGATCTTCAAGGAGAACCATAACGGACAGTTCCGTGGCGGTCCTGCCTACTACATCGAGAAAGGGCTGCACAGCACCTTCTTCGGCTGCGTGTTCGCCGTCATCACGGCCATCGCGTGCGGCATCTTCTTGCCACCGGTGCAGTGCAACGGCATCGCGTTGTCTATGTCGCAGTCATTCGGCATCGCCCCATGGATCGTGGGGCTTGCGGTGGCGTTGGTGCTTGCCTTGGTCATCATCGGCGGGGTGAAGCGCATCGCCAATGTGGCGCAGATCGTCGCCCCCTTCATGGCCATCCTCTACATCCTGCTTGCCATCGTTGTGCTCGTCATCCACTACAAGTTAGTGCCCGGCGTCTTCCTCGACATGCTGCGCGGCGCGGTCGGCGCGGGTCCGTTGGGGTCCGCCATCCTCGGCAGCACCATCTCCTGGGGCGTGAAACGCGGCATCTACTCCAACGAGGCCGGTCAGGGCACTGGTCCTATCGTGGCCGCCGCTGCCAAAGTGAGCCATCCTGTCAAGCAGGGACTCGTGCAGGCCTTCTCCGTCTATATCGACACCCTGCTGGTCTGCACCGCCACGGCTCTGATGATCCTCGCCTGCCAGACCTACAACATCATCGACACCGTGCAGGTGACAGCCCCTGGCGAGACCACGGTTACCTACCTTCAACAGAACCCCGACGCGCCCGACGGCGAACCTGGCGTCTTCTATACCATCAGCGCCATCAGCAAGATCATCGGCAAGCGTGCCGCCGGCGACATCGTCTCCATCGCCCTCTTCTTCTTCGCCTTCACCACCATCATGGCCTATTACTATTACGCCGAGACCAACCTCATATACCTCTTCAGCCGCTTCCGCCGGTGGCAACTGCGCCGGATGCGGGAAAAAGGACGGAGTCAGGCGGCTATTGAGCAGGAGAAGACGGAGTTGGAGCGCGCTGACCGCGTTTTCGGCGATGACCGCAGCGAAAAGATTGTCGTCTGGATCCTGCGTATCTTCACCGTCACGATGGTGTTCATCGGCTCTCTGACCACCAGCGGCGTCACCTGGACCTTGGGCGACATCGGTGTTGGCGCCATGGCCTGGATTAACATCATCGCCATCTTGCTACTCTCTCCCAAAGCGTTACGCGCCCTCCGCAACTACGAAAAGGAGAAAAAGCAAGGTGTGGAGCCGAAATTCGACCCTTCAGAACTGGAGATTGAAAATGCGGATTTTTGGGCGTGACGAACGGTGCGGAGAGGTTTAAAGGTTAGAAGATTAGGAGGTTAATGGGTTACCGCTTTAGCTGTTCTTGCTTCTTTTTCAGCCGTTCTTGTTTTGCCTTTTCCTTAAGCCAATCCCGTAATTCCGGGTTCTTTTTCAGCTCTTTATGCAAATAGGATTTCAACGTACCATACTCAGAAGGGCATCGTTTTAGGATTTTTGAAAGGGCGAAAAAACAAAAATATAGCAAAAGGACTTCAAAGTGTGATGCTCAACAACTCCTCGGCGAAGCGATGGATTCCGTCCCGTATGCGTTTCGTCTGCCTCGGACGAGGCACTGATCTGTGGTTCATATAGTTGGACAATTGTTTCTGGTTGACACCCGTCATTTTTTCCATCCCTGCCAACGACATGTATTTGGAATAATATTCCAAGAAACTAGGGACATCTATTTTCCATTCCACCTGAAAATCGTTTTTCAGGATGTCAGGCCATTGTGTCTCCGGCAAGTTTTCTTTCAGAATCCTTATGGCTTCAAAAGTGTCGGTCTTCACCGCGTCAAGGCTGTCACCAGCGGCATAGATTCCGTCACAATTTTCGGAATAGGCTCCGAAATGGTCACTAGATCGCTCTATCACTATAATTAACTTTTCCATAGTCTTATTATCTTTTATCTTATTGAATTCAGACTCCGTAACGCTTAATCACTTTGTTAGCCAAACCCGTAGGGATTTCGTGAGCTCCGTGATAAGGTATGGGTTCCGTCAACTTCCCGTCCTTGATGTAAAAATAGTGGCTTCCTTGTGCATGATGGAAAACCCATCCTGCTTTGACAAACCGTAGGTGTAGTTCTTTATACTTCATACTTCTGGCTGCAAAAATAGCAAAATTTCTATTGTTTTCAATTTTTGAAAAAACTATATTTAATGGCAAAAATAGTAAAACATCCGTCATAACAATCTTGAGGACTCGTCAAAAGCCGTCCCAAACTGCACTTTTAACCGATTTTAACACAAGAATGGCGTTTACAAACTCTTTTTTTGCAAAGATTTTTCGTGTCACATCCACTATCGGAAAAACCTTATCTTTGCATTTTCAAATATCATGTCAATGTCTAATCGGAAATACCCTTTTATACTCGCACTGATGCTCATCTTGTCCTGCTGGACCGGTTCTGCGCAACCCACAACAACGGTTTCCCCTCGACGGACTGTGCTCTATCGTCCCGGCGACTTCGACTCGCAGTATTTCCGCATTCCCGCTCTCATCACCGCCAAGGACGGTAGTTTGGTGGCCGCCTGCGACCGGCGCAAATACAGCAACGCCGACCTCCCCGAGGACATCGACATCATCCTCAACCGCAGCACCGACGGCGGCCAATCGTGGTCGGGACCGCAGTTCCTCGCCATCGGAAGAGGCAGAGGGCAAGGGTTCGGCGACTGTGCCTTGGCACGCACCCGTGACGAGGGCGGGCTCATCGCCGTCTATCCGGGCGGTGTCGGCTTCTGGCAGTCGCGTCCCGACGAGCCGCTCCGCATCTACTGTCGGCGCAGCACCGACAACGGCCTTTCGTGGTCGCCCGTCGTCGATATCACCCATTACCTCTACGGCCCCGACTGCATGGATTCCGTACGCCGTCAATGGTGGGGCGCCTTCTGCGCCTCCGGCAACGGGCTGCTCACCTCCACGGGCCGGATCATGTTCGTGGCCGCTGTGCGTGAGGGCGAGGCGTGGTCGGCCAACGACTACGTGCTCTACTCCGACGACAACGGCAAGACCTGGCAATGCTCGCAACGCGCCTGCAAGGGTGGCGACGAGGCCAAGGTCGTGGAACTCCGCGACGGCCGTATCCTGATGAGCATCCGCCACAACGGCGAGCGGTGGTTCAACATCTCCGAGGACGGCGGCGTCACTTGGCGCGACACTGCCTTCGCAACGAATTTTCCCGCAGCACCAGCCTGCAATGGCGACATCATCCGCTATGACCGCGAGGACGGCACCAGCGTACTGCTCCACTCCCTGCCTTTAGGCGACAAACGGGAAAATGTGGCGGTGATGCTCAGCTACGACGAGGGCAAAAGCTGGTCCATCGGGCGTGTAATCGTGCCCTACAACTCCGCCTATTCCTCCCTCTGCCTTCTCCCCGACGGCACCATCGGCATGTACGTGGAAGAAGACCCCAAGGGCGGCGATCATTACGAGATGGTGTTTTATAATTTCAATTTGGAATGGTTAGAGGAGCATCTCAAACCTTGAAAGCCTTCAAACACTGCAGCGCAATTATTTGTTTTACAACAATTTATGCAAAAAAAAAAAAAAAAAAACGATTGAATATCAAACAAATAAAATGTAATTTTGCAGCATAAAAAAAAACGTCATTTTCAATGAAAAAAACACGACTGTTAGTCCTCATTTGTTTCATATTTTGCATCCCGCTTCTCCTTAATGCGCAATCACCCTGCAATACCGGCGGTGATGTTTCCATAGGGAGCGGTACGGAATCCTATTCCGTAGCCAATCACCGCACCTCCTTTATGGAAGAGATCTACACAGCTGCAGAGATGGGCGGCGGACGCAAATTACATTCTCTCAGTCTTTTTTCCAATACAGGAGGCTACACTCGGAACTTGGCTGTCTATCTGATGCATGTCGAACAGCCCACCTTAGAGCAATACATCAGTCTGGACAGCACCGCCGTGAAGGTTTTCGACGGCGACATCAACATACAATCCGGCTGGTTCACTTTTCCGTTTGACACCCTCTTTGATTACGACGGTAAGAGCAATCTCCTTTTGGTCATTGACAACAACACAAATGATGTCACCCCTTGGAGCCAAGCAAACTCCTGCCGCATATTCGACAACCATTCGGGCACCATGCTTCGTATCACCGGATATTACTGGGACTTCAATCCCTACTCCACCGAAAGTTACAACGAGCACGAGAACAATCACACCTACTATTACCGCCATCAGGTGGTGTTCGGCGATGCGTGTGACAGTTCCGTCACCTGCCTGGTCACGAACCTTCAAATCAGCGGGCTCACCGACACCTCCGCCGTCTTAACGTGGAGTGCTGTCAGCCTCAGTCAAGGTTTTGTAGTGGAATATCGTTCTGACCATGACGCAAACTGGTTGTCCGACACTGTCTCGCTATCCACATACACCCTTTCCGGACTTATGCCCGGCACCGGGTACACCTTCCGTGTGGCACCGCTCTGTGACAGCGGGACTTACTGGAAAACCTGCTATTTCAAGACTTTGTGCGGCACGATGTCCACGATTCCATTTTTCGAAGATTTCGAGCATAATGTCATCTTTGCCGAGGCGGACAAATTCTTTGAATGCTGGTCCCGACAAACCTCGCCGGATGGCGTTCCTGTGACGGCAGGGACAAGCATTCCCGAAGCCCACAGCGGGCAGCACTTCCTCCTCTTCCCCGACACTACGGGCGCAACAAGCACCGCTGTGCTTCCCGCCTTGGACAGTTCCATCAGCGTCAACAATCTGCTTTTAGAATTTTATGTAAAATCTGATGGGAACAGCATGTTAGAGGTGGGTATCATGACCGATGCCGGCTCTTCCGACACATTCCAACCTATCGACACCCTCTTCCTCACGGCTTCCGACGTTTACGAAAGAACACTATGCCCGTTAAACCACTATGCCGGCACCGGAAGACACATCGCTTTCCGAGTCACCAATGAAGGGAACAGTTCGCTGTACCTTGACGACCTCTTCATAGACTATGCGCCGGAATGCCTCACCCCCACCCATCTCACACTTGACGATCTGAGTGCCTTTACCGCCACGCTTTCTTGGCAGGAGGCGGGCAGTGCCAGCCAATGGGACATTGAATACGGGCCTGTGGGATTCACGTCCGGCACTGGCGTTTCCGTGTCCACTGATACATGCTCCATCACGATTACGGGGTTGCAGGCCGACCATCTCTATGAATTCCATCTGCGCAGTCATTGTGATTCGCTCTTTCAAAGCGAATGGACGGACTTGTTCACCTTTCAGACCCCATGCTATGAAATAGATTCGTTCCCTTTCTTGGAAGACTTCAGCACTCCAGCTTCCGGTGTCCACAGCAGCAGCACCATCTGGCAAATGCCCGAATGTTGGCACAGAATCAACTCCTGCAGTATCTGGAGCGGGTATATGGAACTCCAATGCGGGAGCAGCTATGAGAAAGCATACGCCATCATGCCGAGATTAGCCGACCACGATGAGAACGGCGATACCATTGACATACGTTACCTTCAATTGGCTTTCAAAGGCTATTTTGCTTACGGAGAAGAAGGAAGCATCTCCATTGGGGTGATGAGCGACCCGTCGAACACAAACACCTTCCAGGCCGTCAAAACATTCAAAGAAGATGGTAATCATTCAGGAAACTTTTATGATACAGCCTACTTCTATTCCTATATGGGAAATGGACGTTATATTGCTCTGAAAGCTAACGAGCATGTGATGATACTTATGGATGATTTCATCTTGAGCCGCACTGATGGCACTTGCGCACCGCCCGAAAACCTTACCGTCAGCCAAATCCAAGGTGCATCCGCAATTATCAACTGGACCGAGGGGCCTTACGGCGAGAGTGTCGAATACACGCTTCAATACTCCGAATTGGGTCAGGAGAACTGGCAAACCATCACGCACATCACTGACAATCAGGTTTTTATTAGTGGATTGGAGCCTATGACCGACTACGATGTCCGCGTGAGGGCGTTCTGCGCCGACAGCACCGACGGTAGTTGGGCGACGACCTCTTTCCGCACCACCTGTCTCAACGGAGACACCGTCAATTGTGACACGACATTCACCTGCACCCCTCCGAATATGTTCGTGGACAATATCACCGGCAACGAAGCTACGGTCTTCTGGGTGCCCGGCTATCATGAGGATTCCTGGGAGATGGAGTACAAACGAGTGGAAGATGCGGTTTGGACGGTGGTTAGCCTTCCCGTCGGCGGGCAACGAACCCTGACCGGACTGCAACTCCTCTCCGAATACACGCTACGCATGCGTTCGATATGCGCCCCTACAGATACCAGCGACTGGGCTTATTGCTCATTTTCCACCGCTTGCGGTCGCATTGCCCAGATTCCTTATTATGCTGATTTTGAAAACTTTGAATATTACGCCAGCAACTCGCGTTTCCCCAAGTGCTGGACACGCAGCGGAAACCACGTGAACGTTGATTTATTCAATGAAGGCACTACTCCGGGATTGTCCGACAACCACTGTATAACCTTCACGCACAGCACCGCCAACCCCAATCCCACAGCCATTTTGCCGGAAATCGACAGCAGCATTCCCATTTCCGGACTGGCTCTTTACTTCTACCGGAAAATCCCGACGGCTACTTGCTCCCTGGTTGTTGGTGTCATGAGCGACCCCGACGACATCGCAACCTTTGTCCCTGTGGATACGCTTACGCAAGAAGGCAACGGCTGGATCCAGGGCTATGTCCCGCTGGCTTCCTACACGGGGACGGGGAGATTCATTGCCCTGCGTACCCTTTGCACCAGCGCATCGGGCACCCTCTACATTGATGACCTCGAATTGGCTTACAACACCGACTGTTCCAGACCTATCAACCTGACCATAAAGCACATTTCGCAAGAGACCGCTGAACTATCCTGGAAATCGTCCACTTCGACGGACGATTTCACGGTGGAATACGGCATGGCAGGATTCCTCCCTGGCACTGGTGTCGAAATCCTCATCACGGATACAACCCTTACCCTCCAAAACCTTTTGCCCGGAACTGAGTATGACGTATATGTATATTCCCTCTGCGGTGGAGTTCGAAGCGAACCGTCAAAAGTCTCCTTCACCACTTCTTGCGAAAGAATGTATGCGCCAACAAGCGAGAACTTTAATTCTTCCGACTCATTTCCTGCATGTTGGACTGAGGAACATTTGGATGGAAACCTTGGATGGATGGTGACCACGCCAACCTCCTCGCCCTCATACGCGCATAGCGGCCCCTATGCAATATGCCTCAAAAACCGCAGCTACACATCCAATATCACCCGACTGATCACTCCGGAATTAGACCTTTCCCAAGTATATCAGCCACACTTGCAGTTTTGGCTATTCCAAGCCCCCTGGTCCGGCGACCAAGACACGTTGGCAGTACTCTACAGGACTTCACCCGACAGCACATGGATATTCCTGAGTTCTTACTCTCAATCCACCATGTACTGGCAACAGATTGATTTAGAACTCCCTACTCCCAGCACAGACTACCAAATCGCCTTTGAAGGCACTGCAAAATACGGCTTCGGAATTTATCTGGACGACATCAGCGTGAACCATGGGGCGACACCACCTCCCTGTGACACAGTCACCGACCTCACAGTTACTGAAACCGGCAACCACCATATCACGCTCAATTGGTCGCCCAACGATGCGGCAGAATATTGGGAAATCCGCTACCACAATATAGATTCCACCGCGTGGGACACTCTTACGACCATAGTCCCAACTGTCACACTTGAAAACCTGCCTGGTCTAAACACATTTGAAATCCTGGTTACCGCCCACTGTCATTACAGCACTGTATCTGCAACCTCGTCCATCACCACTTCCACCACTAATGTCGGCATTTCCCGACTGGAAAGCGGCATTACCCTTCACCCCAACCCCACCACTGGTCAGTTGACCATCACTTCGTCGCAAGACATTGTCACCAGGGTCGAAATCCTTGACCTCACAGGACGAACCGTATCTATTCAGAAAACTAAAGAAAACACCGTCAGGGTGGATATTTCCGAATTCCCCAATGGTGTCTATTTCGCAAAAATAGTGACCGAACATGGACAAGCCGTCCGCAAGGTCATCAAAAAATAAGGCAAATTAACGAGACAGCTCGTCAAAATGGTGTTCAATAGGGATGCCGTTGTCCTGCCTGAGAAAGTTTTGGTTGGCTTCGATGACGTGAGCCACGAATTTCATTGCTTTCAAGACACTGTCTTCCAAAGTATTACCTTTCAGATACTGACCGATAGTCACGGAAGAGAAGACATCGCCCGTGCCGGAGAACTGCGCCGCCACCTGACGGTAAGGAAGCACAATCGTCTTGCCTAATCCTTTGTCGAACAGCATCGTGCAGGTCTGCCCATCCATCAGCATACTGGAGATAATCACCGAATTGTCCCCTAATTCGTGTAAGGTCTGTATCAAATCCTCCGCCTCGTCAAAGGTCAGGGATTCTTTATCCAAATACTTATTTGCCAAGAACTTAGCTTCCGTCACATTTGGTACTATCAAATCGGCGATACGACAAACGCTCCGCATATACTCCACCGTTTCTTCTGTCGCACCATTGTAGAGTTTTCCGTCATCAGCCATGATGGGATCCACGAAGATGAACGTGCCTCGCGACTTCAGTTTTTGGCAATAATCCGTCACAATCTGCGTCTGCTCCGCAGAAACGAGGTAGCCCGTGCAGACCGCGTCCACGTTGAAGCCCTGCTCCTCCCAGATGTCGATGCTTTGGCGCATATACTCCGTGGTATCCAGCACCGCGAACTTGCCGTAGCTGAAATTGTTGGAGACCATGGAGGAAGGAAGCCGGTATATCTCATATCCAAGGTGGGACAGAATCGGAGTCATCACCGACATGCCCAAGTTGCCGTAACCGACAATGTCGCCTATAAGGAGGATGCTGCTCATGATATTAGTTTCAAGTTTCAGGTTTCAGGTTTCAAAACACAAAAGTCATTATAAAAATATTTTCCTTGAACAGCCCCGAAGGGGCAAGAGCTCTGTAGAACAGGTTTAGTCTTCGAGGCAGTTGTCTAATTCGCGGGTGAGTTGAGGGATGTCCATGTGCTGACCGATGAAGACGATTTTGATCATGCGGTCGCCGTATTCGGGGTCCCAGTCACGCATGAAGGCGGGGTCTTCCTGCATCAGCTGCACCAGATCTTCCTGCGGGGCGGTGGCGTACCACAAGCCCGCCTCCGTGAGCTTCTGCTGCACGCCTGCTTGCTCGTAAAGATACGACATGTCGCGGTATTCCTTGAAATAGCACACGCCCTTGGCACGGATGATGTTCTTCGGACGTTTCTTTGACAAAAACTTATTGAACTCACTGATCTTAAATGCTTTGCGGCGGTAATACACGAACGTGGAGATACCGTACTCTTCCACTTCCCCACCCTCATGGTCGTGGTGGTGGTGATGGTGATGCCCATGGTGTTCGTCTTCATCATCGTCATGATGGTGATGCTCGTGCTCATCATCGTCATCGTCATGATGGTGATGATGATCGCCATGCTCGTGATGGTCATCGGTGTCCTCGTCGTGATGATGGTGGTCGGCGCGGGCCTCGCGTTCCTCTTCCTCTGTGGTCTCGCGCTCTAATTCGCGCACCCAACCCGTAGAAACAGCAACACGCTCATAGTCAAATGCTTTCGTACCCACAATGCGGTCCAAGTCCACTTGGGCGTAGTCGGTCTCGATAATCTCCGCACCGGGATTCAGATGGCGGATAATCTCCTTGACACGCTCCATCTCGTCCTCCGTGACTTCCGACACCTTGTTGAGCAGCACGATGTTGCAGAACTCTATCTGTTGGACAAGCAGGTTTTCAATATCCTCCTCGTCAATATCCTCGCGTTCGAGATCGCCACCGCAGGAGAACTCGCTCTGCATCCGCAACGCATCCACCACGGTAACAATACAGTCAAGGCGCGGGATGCCGGCCTCCGTGTATTTCGGGTTCATTCTCGGGATCGTGGAAATCGTGCGGGCGATGGGTTCCGGCTCGCAGATACCGCTGGCCTCGATGACGATGTAGTCGAACTGCTGTGTTTTGACCAAATCGGACAGCTGATCGACCAGATTCATCTTAAGGGTACAGCAGATGCATCCGTTCTGCAAAGCAACCAGGCTGTCGTCCTTCTCAGCGACAACCCCGCCCTTCTGGATCAGCGAAGCATCGACATTCACCTCACCTATATCATTGACTATCACCGCAAATTTGATACCCTTGCGGTTCGTCAGAATATGATTCACCAACGTTGTCTTTCCGCTTCCCAAATAGCCCGTCAGCAGTAACACCGGCACATCTTTCTTCATCATAATGTTTCAATTTTTCGGGGCGCAAAGGTACACTTTTTTAGTGAACAGTGATTGGTGAGCAGTGAACAGAGAACAGTTACATCAATCGCGGCAAATCTGACTTAGACAAATGACTATGACTATAACTATGACTATAAACTATGACTATGACTATAACTATAACTAGGCGTTAAATACTCGTATAACACCTAAAGTCACACATCGGACGTCACTTTGTAGTATTCTTGGTATTTCCGGATGAAGCGCCAGTATTCCGGGGTTTCAATCTTGGCGCATAATGCGGCGTAGTGCTCCTGATAATAGTGCCTCATCTGTTTGGTAACCAGTCGGTCACATTCACTATCGGTATCCGCGTACACCTCCTCATACGGGCGCATCCGTTCTCCCACCTCGAGATACATTTCGCCAGCGCGGAACATCAACTCTTCCTTGGGCAGCACGTGGCCGATTCCGTGCAGGAACACAGGCAGGATGTCGGCATCCAGCTCGCGGGCCAAAGCAAAGGCACCCTTATGGAAACGCAGAATCTCACAATTCGGGGAGCGCGTACCCTCGGGAAACACGCAGACGGAATAGCCTCGTTCATACAAATCCCTCAAACGCGGCAAGTTACGCTCCATCCCATCACTGACAGGATAATATTCGGCCTTGCGGATGACCAGTCCGTAGAAAGGATTCCGCCACACCCAGTCGTTCGTCAAGAAAACTATCTTCGGTGAAAGCGCCATCATGCACAGCAAGTCAAAATGGCTCTGATGGTTCGAAATAATAACCGCAGGCTTCTTGAAATTTTCACCTGAAGTATTATTCATAACAAACTTTATATGAGGAAGATGATACACAAAAAACACCGCCATTTTATACAAAAACGTGTGATAACGAAGTCGCTTTTCTTCCGTTTCCTTGCCTATCAAAAAGAAAATAGCCGTGAAGGGTATCAGGAACAGGAAGAGCAACAGGAAACAGAAGCCACAAAATAACGTGTACACAAACCGTTTGAGTGTCACAGGAGTTTCTCGCGGCTTCCCGTTCTTCTTAGTCAGCAGGTCGAAAACGAGAGGCGGCAGGAAAGAGGCCATCATCACCACGGTGACCATGCCGATGATCGTGACCAGTGCGAGCGAACGCAATGCGGGATGCTTTGCCACAATCAGGCAGCCGATGCCCGCAAACATGATGAGCGCGGATATGACCACGCTGTGTTTGTAGGAGGCCAGGCGCGGTTTACCCGTCGAATATTCGTACAACAATCCTTCCGTGATGAAGATCGTATAATCATCGCCTTGACCGAAGATGAATGTAGCCAAGATAATATTGACGATATTAAACTGGATGCCAGTGAGATGCATGAATCCGAGTATCCAGATCCAGCTGACTGCCAACGGCAGGAAAGCCATCAGCGCCAGTTCAATGCGGCGGAAAGAGATCAGCAGAAAAACGAACACCACTATGCCGCACACCCATCCGATATAGTTGAAAGATCCGCGCAGCATATTCACCAGTTGGTTTCCCACATCATTTCCGGAAAAGACGAAGGTACTCGCATCGCCATTATCCAACAACGCATGTACCGCTTCCGGGTCGTCTGTCTTCACATAATTCACTATCCTGTATCCTTCATCCAGAGGATAGATATACCTTAAAGTAAAAGGTTCAATAACATCTTCAAAATCCTCAATATCAGCAATTCCACAGTCTTGATCAATCAGATCTAAAAAGGGTTTGAAAGCCTCATCGGCAAAGCCTTGCGCACTCGCCTCGCGCAGGAAATCACGCAGGAAAGTCTGACGCGACTCCTCCTTCCAAAAGTCGTTCCAGCGGTCAGCGGCAACCTGTTGCCGGGCTTGCGAAGGCAGCATCTCTCCCACTCCGCTCACAGCCTTCACCACCGGGCTGGACTGCAATATCGTCACCAACGAATCGTTGCGGTTGACCGCTTCCTGCAAGGTGCGCCCTTCCGCCACCGCATACATCTGGTCGGAGGACTGCACTTGCGACAAAATCTCCAGATTGTCGCGTTGGGTTTGGGTCATGTAGTTGATATGCGACAAATCGCTGTCAAAGGAGATCTTTTGCGAAAAATAGCCCAGTACTATTGTGATTATCAGTCCGATGCAAAGAATCCACGGACGTGCTTTGCTGCGCGACAGATGACGGCCCGTCCATCTTTCAAACAGCAGATGCTCCGATGGTGACGGCCGGCTGCGCATAAACTGCGGCAGGAAAACCAGCACAAAGAGGATGGTGCCGAGCAGCATGAGGGATGCGAAAAGGCCGAGATCCTGCATGGCGCGCGCATCGAGCCATAGAAGGCAGAAGAAAGCGGCAACGGTGGTGAGATTGCCGATGAAAAGCGGCAACACCATCTCGCGGAGAGCCTCGCGCCGGTCACCCACCTCCTTGTATTCATCGAGGAAGTGCAGCGGATAGTTCGCCACAATGCCGATGATGACGGAGCCGATACCCAGGACGATGATCGAAATCCCGCCCCTGAAAACGAACACCCCCGCCAAGGCGAAAAGCGCGCCGAAAAGGATGGAACCACCCACCCATAGAATATCCGAAAGCCGGCGATAGTGCAGCAGCAATATGAGCATAATCAGCACGATAGCGATGGCCACCGCCGTGATGGAATCCCGCTTGATACGGGCAGCGTTGGTGGCTGCAATCAATGGCGCACCCACGGCAACAATCTCCGCCCCAGGAATCTCCTGCTCTACTTGCAGTGCTTTATTCTCCAAATATTCAGACAATTTTCCGTTGTTAAAGCTCTCATTCGCTCCAAAAGGACTGTCAAAAGTGATGATGCCATGCTTGCCATCAGCGGTAAACAGGTATCCATCAACAACTTGAAAAGCATCATTGAGTTTGAGGGAGTTTAGTCGCTGCAGGCACGGCGTGAACAGCTGCAGCGGATCCACGGGCAAAGTGTGCATAACCGTGCCCGCCACGGGGAACATCAGCAGTTGCTTGTCCTGGGCCAACCGTTCCTGAATGAACCCCGGAGTTCGCAACAACGAATCCACACGTGCATAATCTTCATCTTCAAGAAGATATGGAAGATGGGCATATACCGCATCCATAAGGTCGAAGATCTGAGTCTCGTCAACTGTAACACTCAGATTATCAACCATATCACTTTCAGAAAGAAGATCCCCATACTGCTGCATGGCGGTCTGGAGGGTTTCCGTGTCAATGGAATCGTTGGTGGCGGAAAAGACCACAGCGACGCGGTTTTGCGCCGCAAATTGCTGATACACTTCCTGATACTTCCTGCTCTCGTCATCGCGGGGCAGGAACTTTGCGATGTCCTCCTCATAGCGCACACGGGAAGCGAGAAAAGCGAAAACAGCAGTGAGAGTCAACGCCAAAGCGACGGTCAACCCGCGTCGCTTCTCCAGAAAGTCGTATATTCGCAAAAAGAATCCAGTCATTAAACTTTCAACAATGATATCTGCTTAAACCACAGCTATTTAAAAAGAAACAGCCGTCTTTCAAAAAAGGCTGCAAACATACATAAAATTTCTAAATGTGGATAAACTCTACCCGCGCATCTCATCGTTTCGTCGTCAATCTTCGACACAACCGTACAGGCAGATAGTAGAACAGAGCGCCAAAGGTAAGCACGCTATTGAGCACGCTGATGCGGAAGAAGTCCCAGAACGGCCGGAAATGGCTCACGCGCTCGCCCTCAGGCGGGTAATAGACGCGCACGGGCACCGAAATCACCGGCACACCCCGCCACGCCGAAAAGACCAGCAACTCCAGCTCCGCCTCATAACGCGGGGTGATGGGCCATCGTAAGTTAATGGTTTCCAAAGGGTAAAGCCGATAGCCACTTTGCGTGTCCTCCAACGGGATGCCTGTCTGCAAACGGAACCAGAAATTGGAGAACTTGTTAGCGAAAGTGTTTTTCGAAGGCATGTTGTCGGCGGTGAGGTTACGAGAACCGACCACAAGAGCATCCTTATTTACTGAATGACAATCCATTATGGCAGGAATATCTTCCGGAAAGTGTTGTCCGTCGGAGTCAATGGTGACGGCATAGCGATAGCCGAGTTCCAATGCCCTCCGGAAGCCTCGCATCAACGCGTAACCCTTACCTCTGTTGGGCGTATAATCCACGATTTCAGGGAGTTCCGAAGCATCAAAAGCGGCAGTGAGGGTCGCCAACGTTTCAGGGGTACTGCCATCGTTCACCACGATGATGTTACGGGTATAGGCTCGAATACGGCGCAGCACGTCCACAATCGTCCGCTCGTTATTGTACGTCGGCACGATCACGCAGATGCGCTCATCCTCA
>JAEEGG010012620.1_pt1 | contig 18195 bp, 14 predicted proteins | sample 9134161 | NCBI WGS metagenome assembly JAEEGG01 (sample SAMN16246543, study PRJNA631951) | gut metagenome | biome: gut microbiome; feature: rumen; material: CR-attached | host: Bos | place: Iran: Karaj | collected 2018-10 | reverse complement strand
GCATATGTATGCATACTAATTTTCTAATAATTTTTAGAGATGCAAAAAATACGCTCAGTCCTTGCGGTTACTGAACGTTCGGTATATGATTTTTTAAAAATTAATCGGTTTTACTGCGGAACACAGGTAATAAGGAAAAAATATGCAGATCTGTACATCAGCAGAACAGACATCAAATCTGTTTTGATATACGGAATATGCTTCTGCAAAAAGGAGTGTACTGTTCTGGTTAAAAAGCTGAAATAGAAAACTGCAGCTTCAGATGGATGGAGACATGCTGGTAATGCACTTTCTGAACATTTCCTCGGTTCTGCGGTAGTCGCATGCAAAAGAATCTATGCTTGCCTTAAGCATTTCATCCGCTGGTACAAGTGAAAATTTGATCTGATATCCGTTCCAGAGTGCCAGTGATCTTATAAATTCCCGCTGTGCTCTTCCGTTACCCTCTCTGAAGGGGTGGAGCGCATTAATTTCTGAAAAGTAGAATGAAATACGCGTAATGAAACGATCTGCAGAAAGCCCCCTGAGATAATTTTCACTTTTCAGATCGGAAAAAAGCTTCTTTGCGTTGCTGGCAATGTAGTCGCAGTGACAGAAATAATAACCCTTGGCAATATCAACTGTCCTGAGTTCTCCCGCCCAGCTGTAGAGATCCTGAAAAATATACTGGTGAATACGGCACAGATGGTTAAGATCGAAACTGCCGATTATTGGATTGTGAAGAAGTTCGTAGATGCGAAGCATGGTAAACTTGCGTTCAACTTCCGCAAGTTTATCCTCGTCTGTTATATTAAGATTGTTGATTAGAATGTCTGTATCAGGATAACAGTAGGTCTTGTCATACATGAGTTACAGTGAATTTATTATTCTGTTTCTGATTTCGTCGCCGGTGAGCTCACCCTTTGAGTAGTCATTAAGGATTTTCATATCTTCATTGTCGAGAATAAAACCCTCCATGGACATCGAAGCTCTGACTTCATTGAAAGCTTCCTGTGGAGTATAGTCCGGCACCTTGTAAAACCCGATCTTAAACGGAACCTTTTTTTCCTCCACAAGTTTGGACAGAGACATTGTCAGGTATGTGCCGAGATCCATTCCCAGATCTTCCAGAATACTTTCTGCATTGGTTTTCAGATTTCTGCTAATTTTCAGCTGAATTTCTACTGAAGATGAAGATTTGTTTGCCATTTATGTTCCGTTTAAAAACTGTTCCCTTATTATACTTTTTTTACAGGGACAGTACCACTAAAACCATGAGTTTTCGGGAAAGACAAAACATGCATATGTGACTGATTCGTGACTGTTTTAAACGTTAAATACCAAAATTTGTGTACAGACTCCGCATTGTTTGAAGATTTTCGGTCCTCTCCATCTTTGGCTCAGATCCGGGGTTAGATCCTGGTTCGCTGTTCGTTTTAGTTTGTACTCATCCATTCTGATTCCAGCAGGAACTCTTAATATTGGTGTTGAAACAGTAAAATTGAGTTAAAGAAAACTCGGATGAAGAAATCCTGACATCTTTAAGATTGAAGAAGGTTACAGAACGTCAGTGAGAAACAAAACAGAAAACCGGTTCTGATCAGACAGATTCTTTTCCCTGTTTTCATTCTTTTTTGGATGCAGACCTTCCCGGAGCCGGCATTGTGGAAATAATGAGGCCGAGTATGGTAAGGGCACAGCCGGCAAAACCGCTGAGATTGAGCTGCTCCTTCAGGAAAACAAAAGCAAAAAGTACTGTTATGGCCGGACCTGCGTAGATATAGATGCAGGTTTTCACTGCTCCGATAATTTTTACTGCATAGTTCCATGAGGCAAAGCATGCGGCAGATGCAATTGAACCCAGAAAGAGCAGGTTGCCCAGATACGACAGATCTGCATATCTTGAAAAACTGTCGATGTTGATGTCAGAAAACGGCAAGAAGGGCAGAATAAATATAATTCCCCACAGAAAAACTCTTCTGGTTACCGCTATGCTGTTAAACCCGTAGCAGCTCAGCTTTTTTATAGTCAATGAATATACAGCCCAGCTGATGCAGGCAAGGATTACCAGCAGATCTCCAGCCGGATGGACGGAAAAATCAGAACCTCTGAGACTGAGCATGACAATGCCGGATATGGAGACAATAAACCCGGTGATGAACTGCCATGAAAGAGCCTGACGATCCCCGTATACCACCCAGGACAGCAGACCTGTAAAGAGAGGTGCACTGGCGACAATTATTCCTACGTTTGAAGCTGTTGTAATTGTGAGTGCATGGTTTTCAAGCATGAAATAGAGGCAGATGCCTGTGAGTCCGGCCAGGATAAAATATTTTTCAGTTCTGAAGGAAAAAGAAATTTTTTTCGGACAGACGGCGCTGAGCAGCGATACTGCGATGAACAGTCTGATCAGAAGAATTTCCGCAGGTGCAAAGCTTTCAACAAGATACTTCGTTGAGACATATGTCACTCCCCAGACTGTTGTAGTGAAGAGAGCTGCGATGTGTCCGGATAAAATGTTTCTGTCCATGGTAAAATATGCAAACACAAGAAAATATCGGCAGGGAACTTCCCCGTTACGTTGCTTATTTTATACGTAATTTTGTGTTGCTGCTTCATTTTCCTTTCCCTGTTTTTTTTGTTTTCCCGCCGGGAGTGAATGTTGTATTCCAGGTGCTGTGCACCGGTACAGCTCATATTTCTGCTGAATGACATACTGAATACACTGAAGTGATTGATGATAACTTTAATTTTCTGAAACTTTAAAACCGGGAAACAGAGAAGATGAAATGTGGCGGTAGATAGAGCACGCTACATGGGAGAGAAGCGAACCTGGCTGCAGAAGTCTGAAGAATAATCAACAGTGAACTCCGGACAAATCAGCGAACAAACTGTTTTCTGTCTGGTTTTGCAGCTGACTGCAGCATTTCTGCCTATAAATCTGACGATATCTCAATTTTTGCAAACAGAAAACTGTATACTGTAGACTTGAAAAGATTCGAATTCAGAAAATGTCTCTTGTATCTTTGAAATATCAGTTTAATCAGGAATCAGCTAAATCATGAAATCTTTAAACTTTGCCAGTCCTCTTGTTACTATCAATCCCGGCGACGAGAAAAGTCGGGGCAGCGAATTTGCAAACCTTGTATTTGAATGGTTCAAGGACAGCGCCGGTTTTACAAACTATACCTTCAGTCAGGGATACAGAGTTTATATCGGCAATCCTCAGAAACCTCACAGTTTTGATGTTTTCGGCATTGAAAACGAAGGTCATGCAACTGTTGCTGCTGAGTGCATGGATTTCAGCAGGAGAAAAGCAAGCGGCGATAAGAATCAAATTCCGTATGATGAATTTGCATTTCTGAATGAAGCCGCTTTATTTCTGTCCATGACTGACTGCAATGTGAAATATTTAGTGATCAGGAAAACAGTTCTTAAAAACGGTGAATCATTAGCAAGATGCTACTACCGGATCTACGGGCATATTCTGAACCGTCTGAACGTAAAGCTTGCTGAATATGATGACAGGAACAAGTCTTTTTCAGATATATGACCCGGATTTTTATACTTCGTAAAGGGGGAACTTATATTGGGTGACGTAGTTTTTTTAATGTTTCTTGCCATTTTTTTTGTGTGTTTTCTTCTGCTTGCAATATTTCTGCTGGTGTTTAAAGACTACAGAGAAATGCTGATTAAGTACATTCGCCAGTATCTGTTTCAAAGGTTTTAAACTGATTTTGGATGTTTCTTCCGGTCATGCAGACGACAGATTTTTATGTGCTGTATTTTCCCTGAACAGTAGAAGGCACATTATTGACAAACTTATTTTGGGCATGCTGCTGTTAGAAATGTTGTCGCGACGGTTTATTCTTTTTCTGCTCAAGTGTCTGTGCTGTATCTGATGTACAGAAAAAGAATCCGGACAGGATCGGGTTTGCTGTTTATTCAGCAAAAAAATCCTGACACTCACAATCGCCTGCAGTTACGGTTAATGACACCTGCGAGTATAACCTGATTGTAATATACTGAAATAAAAATGATGATGATTTATTAACAAAGCCAAATCATGTTACGTCGTTTTATTTCAATGTCCGTGCTTTCAAGTTTGACCCTTTCAGGTATGGCACAACAGATCCTTAATATCGCAGTGCAGCTGTATGCCGGTCTGATTTTATTGCTGCAAAGCAAAGACCGTAAATTTCGGATTGTATGTTGGCGACGGACTGATTGGCGTACTCACCAGTAAACAGCCGTTAGGAAGTGGAGTAGTTTATGACGCAGGCATGCGAGTCAGTGATTGAAAAGGATCAGAAATGAATCTGACAGTTGCGTCGACTGTTTCTGTTGTTACAAAAAGTTGGATTTCTGATTTTTTATGATGTTAAATGCAGTCTTTTTTTCTGCGTAAGAAAATATAACCCCCTGCAGTTGATTATCACCATGCACGGTAGGCTATCACTGCAGATAATTTAGTTTTAGTTTGTATTCGTTATGTGAAGAAAAAGTTGGAGTAAGATGTCAGTATCAAAGACCCTGGTTAATTTTAAAGAGTACCAGCAGAAATACTACGAGCAGATCCTTAAATATCCATATATGAGGGAGGTAGCCTTCCATATAGAAAAATTTTTGAGAGATATTATTGAGGACGGTGCTTTTTATTTGAGAGTTCACAGCAAGACTCTGCCCAGGATTATAGAATCCGGCAGAATTATGAATGTGATGGAGACAGGATCCAGTGCTACTGTAGGAGGTGCGGATGTTCGCAGGGAAAGCACCGGAGTTCTTTTCGGGGTTGATACTTCAACTCTGGAGCCGCAGGATTATCCGAAATTCGGTTACCTGTCGGCAGACAGGATATCTGACAATCTTATTTCAACCTATGATATGGTCTACCAGTATGGCGGCGTTGTTTTCAGATTTAAAAAGGAAAAACTCTTTCCTTTTACAACTCTTACAGTTGGAAATTCAATGATTTTCAAGTCTTCCTACTGTCTTATCCCGACACTGGTATCCAATCCTCTTGCCACCTGTATAAGAGGACCAGTTCATGATGCTCCGGCCGGAAGCAAACCGATCGGCAAGAACGGTGTAGACGGTTATTACTTCTTCGGTATGAAGGTTAAGGAAAAAATCTTAAACCGCGGTAATTTTTATGATCTTCCGGAGCTGCTCAGCGACATGTTCGGATTTGATTTTTTTGAACTTCAGTTTCACTGTCCTCTGATCCTGTCCGAATGTCTTGAAAGAGTTGATGTTGTAACTGAGGAAACTGACGATCCGGAAATAATAAAATCCAGCAAGGAGTTTTTCGATCGTGCCGGTATACCGTTTGAGGTGCATGATACGATTTTCTAATTGCATTATGCACTTTTCATGATCAATGTTTCATCCTTTTGCCATGAAGTAACATGAGCTGAATAGTCCTTTATGGATGCTGCCGGTCCGGATCATCCACCGTGATGTCTTTTCTTACAGGAGCAGGGCGGTTAAGAACCGGTTTTGTTTAACGAAATATATGTTTCAGCTGTTAACGGATTAAAAAGATATTTTGGAGAAGCCTGTAAAAAAATAATGATAATACAGACCGGATTGAGAACTGACATACCAGCCTTTTACAGTCACTGGTTTATGAACCGTATCAGAGAAGGCTATCTCATGGTTCGAAATCCATTCAATTTCCATCAGGTAACAAGGTACAGTCTTGATCCGAAAGTTGTTGATCTCATCGGGTTCTGCACAAAGAATCCCACTCCCATGCTGCGATCGGTTCCACTGCTTGAGGAATACGGGCAGTACTGGTTTGTTTCTGTTACTCCGTACGCATCTGATCTTGAACCTTATGTACCCCCTGTGAATGTTGTGATCAAATCACTTATTCAGCTTGCTTCTCTTCTTCCTTTCGGTTGCGTAGCTCTGCGATATGATCCTGTTATCTTGACTGATGTATATACAGAGGAGGTACATTATAAATCCTTTGATTCCATCTGCCGGTGTCTTAATGGCGTACTGGATACTGCTGTTGTCAGTTTCATCAGAGAATACCCCAAGCATCAGTATACTTTTCCGCAGCTGAAAACAGTGCCCATGGATGCTAAACGTAGAATGATTGTCAATCTCACAAGAATCGCATCCGGATTTGGCATAACTTTGAAACTATGCGGCGAGGAGCCGTTTTTTTTTCAGGATCTTCCGGTAACTGTCGGAGGCTGTCTCACATATGAGCTGTTTGAAAAGGTTCTGGGATGCAGTCTCAGGAGAGAAAGGTATCAGAGGATCAGAAACTGTGACTGCCTGATGGCACATGACATCGGCGCATATAATTCATGCATGCATATGTGCAGGTACTGCTATGCGAATTATCTGGAGGAGGAAGTTAAGGCCCATGCAAGACAGCATAATGTGAATTCGCCTCTGCTTATCGGAGAACTGCTTCCTGAGGATCACGTTACTTCTGCAAAACAGTCCTCTTGGAAGACAGATCAGAATTCGATGTTCTGAACTGATTTACAGGAATCGTTTTAGCAAAATTTACAATATAGTTTTTATTTCTAATCAAATTACAGGTTAAAACGATTAATTTAGTATTTCAATAAAAAAAGATAATGATCTTGAAGGAATGAATGTAGACAATACTGGTTCATTTCACTTGGATTTTAATGCTTATAATCTAATCATCAAATCTGTCATTTTCGTTATAAGATACATTTCCATACCTTCACATTCTTTATCATCATAAGAGTTTGTGCCATAGTTTTTACGAAAAATTTTATCAATTTTGTTGCTTATTTTTATCATAGCACAAATATATCTATCGGAATGTTTCCAATCTATATGCCTAATAGTTCTACAAAAAACGCCAATTGTCTTTAGCATAAAGATAACTTTCGACAATGTTTTATTTGATTTCATTATGTAGTAAATACTAGATTCATCTTATTTAATTGTATCTCTTTCCATATAATTATATAGATATTCATCAAGAGGTGATATAGCTAATATATACTGTTTCCTTTCACTTAATTCAGAAAATTTATAGTTTTTGTAATATGAATCGATATCATCTTTCTTTTTAACACCTGCACAGTTGATTATTCTAATATTAGTTATATTTATTTTAATTCTTAATATAAAATTTATTTGATCTTGCTGTTTATGTGATTAAAGCCAAACTAAAAGTTTTTTTGTTAAACGGTAATAATTATATGCAATTAAATCGGTCCGGCATTTCTTTACTTTAATTATACTATCTGGACTTGCAGAGGTTAGAACGTAAAAATTCCTATGGTACATTTAACGTTTTTTTGTAAAAGATTCATTATAATTTTTTTTTTTGTATTATCAGTTGAATCTATCATTTGATATTTTTCTCAATATGTTATATGCTTTCTGGGAAGTTGAAGTATGCTCACAAATTGATATCAAATCACTTGAATTTGATAAATCAGAATAACATAATGAAATCATTAATCTTTTATTGTTATATATAAAAATTGTCAAGTTACCAAGATTGTATTTTCTTTCTTGTTTAACTGTGTTATTAATATTTTTAAAACTAATTATAAACTCACCTAAATTTTGAAAGCCTCTTTCTAATTCTTTGTTTTCACCTTTTTCTTCATAATAATACGAATTATAAATAACAGTATTCCATAATCTAACATCAATATTATCTATAATATTCAAAATAAACTTGATTATGTCATATGTAATGTATAAATCATATTCCCACTTATATCTAGCTTTTTTTCTATGTAGTTATATTTGGTTGACCATGTTGCCACAGACAGATTTGTTCGTATTCGACTTTTTATAAAAGTTTCAACTTGCTTTCGTGCATCAACTTCTGGTAATTCACTATTAATATGAATTGACTTTTAGGAATATTAAGTTTTGAAAAATCTGTTGCCAATTCAAACATTTGCTAATTCTTTTCTATTCTTTTCTTTATTTATATTCAATATTATAGAAAATATGCAAGATATTTTATTATTTATAGTTTTACAAGATATATATATTTTTTTTGTGTGATGTTTAAAAATTTTGATATGTATGAAAGCTAATTCGATTTATAATATCCTGTTTTAAACCGGAATCGTATTTCTAAACCTAATCCGTTTCACTCATGAATTGACGATGGAATTAATAAATCTTTTGGAATTTTAATCATGATTTACGATTCTAAATCTATTGTAAGTAATTTTAAAATTTTCAAAAGTTTCTGAAGAATAATATTCATTAGCAACGTACATTTCCGTGTAAAAGTAAAAGTTTGGATATAATACAAGTCTAATAGACCAACTATAGTTTAAATTATTATTAAGAGTTAACTCTAATATCCATACTCCAGCACCTATCGAACCCCTTTCTGTGTATCTATGCAATTCTGAACGATAAGGATTGCTTTCACGATCAAATTCCGAGTATATTATGAATTTTTCAAAATCACGGAGTTCAACGTATTTTATAAAATCTAAGAAAAAAATAATATGCTCGTATCTGATGTATTTGTCATTAAATATAGGAGTACCAAAAATACTATAATAATCCTTGTTGTAATAATTAAACTGAGTATCCCATGTTGGTACATCTAAATTTGTTAAAATCCTTTGTTTGATAAAAAATCTAGCCTGTTTTAAAATCTCTTCATCAGACAAATTTTGATTCACATAAAAAAACTGAGGTATTTTAGTAAGTTTTGAAAAATCTGTTGCTAATTCAAACATTTGCTAATCCTTTTCTATTCTTACCTCAGTTATATTCAATATTAAGAAAAATGCAAGATTTTTTAGTGTTTATATTCTTATAAGAAAAATGTTGTGTGTGCAACTTTTTGATGATTAAGAAAATTTTGAGGAATTTCATAAATTTTAATGTTGATCGAATTAACGACGTGTTGTTTTTTGTCTTTTACTTACATATTTTGAATATCGACTCAAAATTATGTATATAAAATCTGTGCTATTATGTAGTTGTGTGCTGAACATAAACTGTCGCTTTCTTTAGTTTCGGCATATGCCTGAGACAAATTTATTGCGGAGGATGTAACATGTCAAATGATACTATACCCATGGCTTTTATTTACGATTTTGACGGAACGCTGGCCTACGGAGAAATGCAGGAGTACGATCTGGTTCCAAAGCTTGGCGTCGCTCCTGAACAGTTCTGGATCATGTCGAATGAGATAAAGGTATCTCATAATGTTGACGGTATTCTGGCCTATATGTATCTGATCATAAAAATGGCAAGAGAAAAGAATATTCCTATAACCCGGAGCGATTTTGCCGCATACAGTCGCAACATAAAGTTTTTTCCGGGAGTGGAATCCTGGTTTGAAAGGATTTCTGAATACGGCAGAAGCCGGGGTGTTGAAGTGTCGCACTACATAATTTCCTCCGGGATCAAGGAAATGATTGAAGGTACCACGATTGCCGGAAATTTCAAGGCTATATTTGCATCGTCCTATATGTATGATGATAAAGGCAATCCCATCTGGCCGGCAAGAGCAGTCAACTATACAAACAAAACCCAGTATATATTCAGACTGAACAAAGGTGTTCTTGATGAAACTGATGATGTTTCAGTAAACACATATCAGCCGAGAAAGAACAGACCAATGCCTTTTAAGAATATGATTTATTTCGGTGACGGTGCCACGGACATTCCATGCATGAGACTGGTAAAGAATTTCGGCGGTCATGCCATCATGGTCTATGACGATAACAAGGCGAATTCCAGACAGACTGCCCTGGACTACGTGCAGAAGGGACGCATATCCATGGCCGCATCCCATGACTACTCCGGTGGCACCATGCTTGAGAAGGGCACGATGCTGATTATAGATCAGGTGGCCGCCAGAGCCTCATTTGACGAGCTGTGTTCTGTCGAAGCTGAATGATGATTCATCCGGTTACAGCAGTCGGATGATTGAAAACAAGGTTAGAGCTGAGTGGGGTCATAGCGGAAAGAACTGAAAAGCAGCAGTTATAGTCCAGTGTCCCTTTTTCATCTGTCAGGTCAGAAATAGGGGAGTCAGTCCTGACGCAGCGTTTTTCTGAGGAGTTTATTTGGTCAGGCTGCCAGTGATACCGGATAGATTTTGCGGGATTCGATGATGTTGTAGTGGTAAAATTTACCGCGATATTATGTTGTTGCATTCATCAGACGGCTTCAGATTTCTCCGATTGGTTGTTAAACCGCGGTAAAATTTACGGCTTATATTTTACATTTTCCTGCTGAAACTGTATTTTCTGGTATGAATCATCAAAGAGATTTATTTTGACATCTCCTCCGGTGAAATAAAACTTCTTATACTCCTGGATAAACTGATCTCTGTCCTGAAATTTCCTGTACCAGTTCTTTTTAACACTGTCGAATCTGAATCCGAATTTTTTGAGATCATCCTTGATTTTGTAGGTTTTGCCTCCTACCGTTGCAGTGACAGCACTCTGTTTTCCGCTTTTCCACGGTGCACTTCCTCCGGAAAACCTCTTAAAATCAAAGGCAAGGTCTTTAAGAAAAGGAGATTTGACTTCATCATACGGTGCAACAAGGTAAAGTTCCTTTCTGGCTCTGGTCATGGCGACATACAGCAGTCTTTTTTCCTCTTCGGTTATTTTTTCCTTTGTCAGTCCGGCAATTCTGCTGTAGATTGAATCAGGATGCACCAGGGGAAAGAACCAGGAGCTGACATCAATTATAACGAAGTCAGCCTCCTGGCCCTTAAAGGAATGAACAGTGCTGATCCTCAGATCCAGTTTGCCGATCTCTTCGTTGTATTTCGCAACTTCCGCCTGGGTTCTGGTCAGGATCGCGACAGTCTCACAGTCATTTCTTGTATTAAGGAGATAGCGGGCAATTTCAGCAGTTTCTGAGTGAGGATCTATCTGAAACTTTACTGATGAAGGTATTACCAGAACTGCGGCACCGTCTTTATTGCTGTAGGCTTCTGCTCCTTTTCCGAGATCGTGCATAACCGCATTGCTTGCTTCAATAATTTTTTTGTCGGAGCGGTAGTTGGTAAGCATGTCAAGGCGTGATGCATTGGTGAAATAACTGCTGAAATCATTAAAAAAATCCGTCTGGGCTCCTGCGTATGCGTTGATTGACTGCCAGTTGTCGCCTACGGCTGTAAGTCGGATTTCATGCTTCGAATTATCCCGTATTACCTTAAGAAGATCATAGTAGCAGCGGGAAAAATCCTGAAATTCATCAAGAAGAATGTGTGTCAGTCTGGAAGTAAAAAAATTATTCCCGAAATCTGTCTGCAGTTTTTCTTCTGCTGCTGAGAACAGTGCAGGGAAATCATAGAGATTTTCTCCCTGGAGGATTTCAACGTAACTTCTGTAGATTTTGAGAAAATGATTATTGAATCTTTTTTCTGAAATGAACAGCGGCTTGTATACTCTTATGATCGACGCCAGATCGTCAGGGGAGATTTTCTTCTGCCTGCATACTACTGCAAGGCCGTAAAAAATTCTGATGATTTTATCTCTTGTATATCCTGCTTTTGAAAACTGTTCATCGATGGTTAGTTCTTCCGGTTTCTGACCGGTGTATTTTTCGATTTTTTTGAGAAGTCTTTGAGCTGATCCTGTATTAAGACTTCCGTCAGGTCCAAAATCTGATGTACCAAGCTCAATCAGACTTGAACTCATTACCGGTTTTGCACCGACTCTTAATTTTCTGTAATTATATATATCTGCATATTTGTCATCTCCAGCATTTATCCGGAAAAATCCCTGGTTTGTGTGCTTGTCTGTCAAATACTCATATTCCAGTGAAAGCGTAAACAGAAAATTTCCTATTTCTCGATCTGAACTGTCAAGAACAGCTTTTCCGTCAAGGGTATAAAGAATTTCACCGGATCCTTTTTCCGTATCTGCCTGGTATTCTCTGAAAAGCTTCATGTAATCTTCGGAAGCATTGTCATCCTTCAGATCTTCGGCAAGAGCCTGATCAAAGGCTAACCTGTGAAGAGAACTTGTATCATTGTTCATCTGAAAACTTTTTGCCGCCGGTCTGACTATGCGGTATGCAAGAGCATGAAAAGTCATGATATGTGGAAGGGTGATGCGGTTTGCAGCCAGTGCATCGTTCAGTACTTTATCCCGTTCGTATCCTGATCTGATTCCATGTGTCCTGATATATTCAAGAAAGTATCTGTATTCCTCTCTGCTGACCAGGGCTTTAAACAGTCTTTCTCTCAGCAGAACCGCAGCATTTTTATTGAAGGCAAGAAGCAGAATCTGATCCGGACTGACATGCTCATGCGCAACAAGATACAGTACTTTGTATATGAGCATTGTAGTTTTTCCGGAGCCGGCCCGGGCTGTTACAAGGGTATTAAGTCCGTGATCTGCGATAATTTCGGCCTGTTCTGCATTTGGAGGATAAAGAGCCGGAAAATTCTGTTTAAACCAGGACTGCAGCTCGTCGGATGTCTGTTTATCACAGGCAGGTCTGTCACAACCTGCTTCTGTACTTGCGCCACGGATTTCTTTATTTTCTGAACTGTCGCATTTTTTAGTCATGAGTATTTTATGATTTGAAAAAAATATTTCAGAACTGTTCCGGTTTTCTGTCGAAAAAAAATCCTGTTTATGAAAAAAAAAACTCATTGATTATAAAACCGGAAAGGATCAGAGTTTTCTTCAGGTTTCGGGAAAACATCTGAAACCAATACGCGGATCCAGAGATTAGCCGGTCGTAGAAGATGCTGTCATTATTCCAGGCAAATTATTTGACTTGTAGTGAATTTGCCGTTCTCATTATAACCTATTGCGTGTTTGAAAACCCGCGGTTTTAAGCATGAGGATGAGCAGCGTTGCGGTCGAAGAAACGGCATCCAGGTGCTTTAAGTCGTATGGAGTTTCGAAATACTCTCAACAGAAAATCTTTTTGAACATGCGGGATCCGCATAATCTTTTGTTTTACTAAACATTTTCGTAAGAAAAATCCTGTTCTTATTTCCTTTCCCGGAGAAGCATCCGCCGCAATTAACCAAAAAATTATTTACACCTGTTTAAATGTGTTATAATGATCACGTTTTAACAAAACACCAGAAGAGGCGCGGTACTCAGGCAGCAGGGCAGTGGATGGCAGATCCTGTACTGTCCTGCCAGGGGATGTACCGCCGAGACAGTCAGGTTCTGTCCTGTCTGACTGTCGGCTACGGAGGCTGAATCCTTCGAGCTGTCACTTTTGTGGAGCGCTTCTGGCGGAAAATCAATTTTTGCCCGCCATTTGCTCCTTAACTACTTTTTTTATTAGTATTTTGGAGAAATCCGTGAATAAAGTTTGTGTTGCCAAATTCGGTGGCTCAAGTGTTGCCAATTATGAAGTAATGCAGAACTGCGCCAATGTGGTTCTCAGCAATCCCAATACTCACATTGTTGTACTTAGTGCAAGTGCCGGTGTGACCAACCTGCTCGTTGATCTTGCAAACGGCAGTCTCGACGAGAAGGCCAGGGAAGAGACTATTCAGAAAATTGTGGATATTCAGGAAAACATTCTTGAGGGTCTCGGTCATCCAAAGGAGCTTACAGAATCCATACAGCGCCACATTGAATATATAAGATCTCTTGCCCATGAGGCATCTCTTGAAACTAATGCAGCTTTGGTTGATCGCATGGTTTCAAATGGCGAACTGATGTCCACCAAGCTTTTTGCCGAACTTCTGAGGCAGCGTGGTTCTGATGCTGTCTGGTTTGACGTGCGCAAGGTTATGAGAACCGATAGCAATTATGGCAAGGCGGCTCCTGTTGTAGAGGTGATACGCAGTCTGGCTCAGAATGAGCTTGTTGATCTCTGCAGAGACAAGATAGTCGTAACCCAGGGCTTCATCGGTGCCAATTCTGACGGTCTTACCACAACTCTTGGCAGAGGCGGTTCTGATTTTTCTGCTGCACTTATCGGTGAAGCTGTCGATTCGTCTTCCATTGAAATCTGGACTGATGTTCCGGGTATCTATACAACAGATCCTAGACTCGTATCAACAGCACATCCGATTCCTGAGCTTACTTTTGAAGAAGCTGCAGAAATGGCAACTTTCGGTGCAAAGGTTCTTCATCCAGCCACCATTCAGCCTGCTGTTCGCCGCAACATTCCTGTTTTTGTGGGCTCCAGCAAGAATCCTCGTGCCGGCGGCACCTGGATCAGAACCAAGACAGAGAGCATGCCTACATTCCGTGCCGTAGCCATGAGAAAGAATCAGGTTCTGCTTACTCTCAAATCCTTTAACATGATCGGTGCCTGCGGTTTTATGGCAACAGTTTTCGGAATTTTTGCCAAGCATGGTCTCTCTGTTGATCTGGTTACAACCTCTGAGGTAACTGTAGCAATAACAATCGATAACGGTTTTTCCGGCGGAAGTTCAGACGGAAAATCACTTCTTTCCGAACAGCTTCTGAAGGATCTGCGTCAGGTCTGCAATGTGGAGGTTGAAGAGGATCTTACCCTGATTGCCGTGATCGGTAACAAGATGAGCTATAAGCAGGGTATCGGATCAAAGGTATTCTCTGCAATTTTTGATGTAAATGTAAGAATGATTTCCTACGGTGCAAGTTCACACGGATTATGCTTCCTTGTGGACAGCAAGGACGGAGATGAGGTAATCAAGCGTCTTCATGTTCATCTGCTTGATTAATCTCCGGAACAGAAAATTCATTATTTAGGAATTTATATGCGGTGCATCGTTTTTTTTCGGTGCACTGTTTTTTTTCGGATGTTGTGAATTTTCTACTTTTGTTTCCACTTTTCTTTCAGGTTCGATTATCTGCGTAAATTAAATTTGGATGATGATCTGACTTTTGTGAAACTATGCCTTCAGTCTGTTCCTGAAATTTATGATTTTTGCTGACTGATCAGATTTTATTTCAGTTTTTTGCATTCAACGGAGCATCTTTTTTTACAGAAGCATATTCCGTATATCAGTACTTCACTGATATTGTCGTTCTCAATGTACTGATCTGCATATCTCTTCCTGATTATCTGTTCAACGGCTGCAGATGCTGTTTTCCTTCTGCTTACATTTTCATCTGATGTCTGCTTTAATTCCAGCACTGCTATTTTTTCACAGATTCCGGCTGATTTTACTGTCAGATCTACATATCCGTCACCTGATTCAAAATTTGACTTCAGTTCCTGTATCAGAGAAGAATTGTTGACCAGCAGTCCGTTTATGAACCCGTGATAGTAGTTTTCCTTCGGAGTTTTTGTTGAGAAATCTCTTATTGAAACATATTTTGCCAGCAGTTCGTTCAGACTGTTCTCCACCTTTTCTCCGTCGCCGCTGAACAGACCTTTTACGAAATCTGACGTATAACTCTTCATTTCCTGGTTGCTGCTGAAGAAATCCATAATCTTGGATTTAAAGCATTCTCTTATTTCTTCATTCGGAATATACAGCCTGTATTCGCCTTTCGTTTCAGAACGGTACTTAGGATCGAAGGTAAGATAACCGGTATAAAGAAGCAAAGTCCAGAAATCTGTTATGTTATGTTTTATTAAATCTCCGTAGCACAGAGATGCACTTACAGGTGTAATGATTGATTCTCCATCCAGAAGTTTCTGCATCTTGTCTGTATCATCTGACTTTAAGTAACCCATGAATTCTTCGATTACATCATTGCCGCTGGTGTTTATCCAGTAGTTGTCTGCGGTAATATCCGCACCTTCATCGCCAACCTGCAGGTAGTTCTCATTGCAGAATGACATTACATCCCAGGGACAGTACATGTTTACATAACCGAAATTATATCCGTCATAATTATTCTTTACTTCGTCATAGTAATCTGACAGTCCGTAATATGACAGAACATCAAGGGTTTCTTCCTTTGTAAAACCTATTCCTGCGGATATATCTTTATTTCCCAAATTAAGAACTGAACAGATTAGAGGATTGTTAAGTCCGGTAAAAATGCTTTCCTTTGCTGCTCTCAGACATCCTGTAAGCACGGCTCTGCCCAGGTCACTGTTTGTTTTCAGGGCACTGTTGAAGAGCGTGCTTATGACATCAGTCATGTCCCTGTAATAATTGTTATGAGCAGCCTTTGCAATTGGAACGTCATATTCGTCTATAAGAAGTATCGGCTTTATTCCATGATGCTTATTAAGAAGAGACGTCAGTGTCTTAAGCGAATTCGTCAATATGGATATATCTGACATATCTTTTAGCAGTTCGAGATTCATCAGATCACGAAAATGCTTTTTGTCATATGAATCAAGTCTGTCACTTGATTCAAGATACTTAAATTTTTCTGCAGTGGATAATATGATAAATGCCAGTTCGTTAAAAGCATATTGAAAATTAGAATGGGTAACGGTTTTCAGCGTCAAAAATATCACCGGAAACTTTCCCATGTACCTGCTGCAGAATTCTTTATCATTAAAGATCTCTGTGTCTTTAAACCATCTTTCCTGACGGGAAACATCTCCGGGATTCTCAGGATCAAGTGACAGAAAATCATAGAACGTAGACATGGTGAGAGTCTTCCCAAATCGTCTCGGTCTGGTAATTAGCATTACATCGGACTGGTTATCCTGAAAAACAGTTCTTATGAACGGCGTTTTATCTACATAATAGCAGTTATTTTCGACAAGATTATGAAACAGTTCAGCACCGACACGTATTGGTTTCAACATTTTCTTCTACCTCTGATTGAGAACTCAGATCATGATATCTCTTTACTCTGAGTTTATCATATCTGACCAGTGAACTATGTGAATTGACGTAACTTTGTAAAATCACAGCAGTAATCCTGGTTTTAAACCTGAACAGACCGGCTAATAAACTGATTGTTTATATATCAAAAAGGCAGAGAAGAAATCTGATCTTGCGATCCTTATAGTCCTATCTCTGGACTTTTATTGCACCCGTGCGTGTTTTGATCCGGTTTTTAAATTTCTGTACTAACGTCAATTTTTAAATTTCAGGCGGATCATGTCTCAAAAAAATGTGGTATGCAGTATGTACATGTTTTATGGTTGACCTCGAACCTGGGGCTGACTTAAGCAAAAGACATGGATGAAATGTCCGATTAGAAGTTTCACTATCTTTTCGGAACCGACTTTCAAAAACGTTCCGCAGGGAAGTCTTCTTCGCAATAAACCGCAAGTTCTTAAGATGGAGAAATTGTCCGGCAGGAAAAGAAATCCTTGCTGCCGATAAGCAGTGAATCTGAGACGAACCAGAGTCTGACGTGTCTGAATCATAATCATAACGTCACGCAAGCTCCGGCGTAGCATCACAGCACCAGTGCTGTTACTTCAGTTTTTTACTTACTACCGAGCATTCTTTTTTACAAAAACATATTCCATATATCAGAACTGTTTTAGTATCTGTCCTGCTGATATACGGATCTGCATACTTTTTCCGGATTATCTGTTCAATCGCTTCAACAGCTATCTTTCCCTTGTCCACATCTTCATCTGAAGTCTGCTTTAATTCAAGGATCACGATACTGCCGTTTGCCCTCTTCGGTTTTATTATCAAATCTACGTAACCATTACCGGATTCAAAATTTGACTTCAGTTCCTGTATCATAGAAGAATTGTTGACCAGCAGTCCGTTTATGAACCCGTGATAGTAGTTTTCTTTCGGAGCTTTTGTTGAGAAATCTCTTACAGATACATATTTCGACAGCAGTTCGTTCAGGCTGTTCTCCACTTTTTCTCCGTCGCCGCTGAACAGACCTTTTACGAAATCTGACGTATAACCCTTCATTTCCTGGTTGTTGCTGAAGAAATCCATAATCTTGGATTTAAAGCATTCCCGTATTTCCTCGTTCGGAATATATATTCTGTACTCGCCTTTTGTTTCAGAACGGTACCGGGGATCGAAGGTAAGATAACCGGTATAAAGAAGCAAAGTCCAGAAATCTGTTATGTTATGTTTTATTAAATCTCCGTAGCACAGAGATGCGCTTAACGGAGTAATGATTGATTCTCCATCCAGAAGTTTCTGCATCTTGTCTGTATCATCCGACTTTAAGTAACCCATGAATTCTTCGATTACATCATTGCCGCTGGTGTTTATCCAGTAGTTCTCTGCGGTGATATCTGCACCCTCCACGCCGATTTTTCTGTAGTTTGCATTACAGAATGACATCACATCCCATGGACAGTACATATTTACATAACCGAAATTATATCCGTCATAATTATTCTTTACTTCGTCATAGTAATCTGACAGTCCGTAATAAGACAGAACATCAATGG
>JAEEGG010012615.1_pt1 | contig 18199 bp, 15 predicted proteins | sample 9134161 | NCBI WGS metagenome assembly JAEEGG01 (sample SAMN16246543, study PRJNA631951) | gut metagenome | biome: gut microbiome; feature: rumen; material: CR-attached | host: Bos | place: Iran: Karaj | collected 2018-10 | reverse complement strand
ATGCAAACCATTGATAAAGAAGGTAAAGGCGTGATTATCTATATGAATCAGGAAGGCCGCGGCATTGGACTAATGGCTAAAATCAAGGCCTACGAGTTGCAGGAACACGGCTACGACACCGTTGATGCCAACATTCACCTGGGTTTCGATGCCGATGAGCGCGACTATGGGGTGGGGGCGAGCATTCTGCGAGAGTTGGGCGTGAGCAAGATGCGCCTGATGACAAACAATCCTGTGAAACGCATCGGACTTGAAGCCTACGGGCTCGAAGTGGTTGAGAATGTGCCAATTGAGATTGAGCCGAACAAGTACAATGAGTTCTATATGCGCACCAAAAAAGAGCGTATGGGGCACACACTTCGACTGATTCATTGCAACAACAAATAATTTAGACGCGATGAAAACCGTCTGCGTTTTTTGTGCGTCGAATCGGGGCTCAAACGATGAATATGAGCGTGTTGCCTCTGAATTCGGCTCAATGCTTGCCGCTCGTGGGCTCAATATGGTTTATGGTGGAGCCAACGTTGGGCTTATGCGTTGCGTGGCGGAAGCCGCGATGGCTGGCGGAAGCAAGGTTACTGGCGTTATCACCGAATTTCTGGCTGGTCGCCAACTGGCGCAGACAGGTTTGGCAGAGATGCTCACCGTGGGCACAATGCCAGAACGCAAGACCACAATGGAGCGCCTTTCGGACGGATTCGTGGTTCTGCCTGGCGGCTTTGGCACTATGGACGAGATGTTCGAAATCTTGTCGGGCGGACAGTTAAGCTTCCATAAAAAGCCGATTGTCGTGCTGAATATCAACGGATTCTACAATCACTTGAAGGCTCAACTTGAGTTTATGGTCAGCGAGAAGATGCTTTTGCCGCAGCACGCCGCAATGGTGCAGTTTGCCGACACTCCCGCCGAAGCCATCGACCAATTATTCAACTATTCTGCACCCGTAGTGGGGAAGTGGATTGACGATATTCGGCGGGATAATGGCCTCACTCTTCTTTAACTTTTTCAAAATCATATTGATACATATCGCAGCAAGGGTCTGACAAAGATAGGCAGTGCGAGTGGTTGGCATCATATAGGGTGGCTCTTTTGGGCTCTGTAGTTGACATTGGTAATGGTGCATCAAAAGAGGATTTTGTACTATCAATATTAAACCAATACCACACATCATTGTTCGAGTCCGTTTCTGTTGTAATTGTACCAACAGCGAGTCTGCCAGAGGCATTATAAAACCCAAATGTGCCGTCTGATTTGATATTTAGATATGCGCATTCATCAGGAGTCCAAACACCTCCGCTGAATCCACCTGAAATCTTTACTAATTCCCAGTATCCTACAATTGGATTTGATGATGATTTTTCCTCGTGCTTTTCGCAAGACAGAAATACGATGAATAGAATCATTAAGAATAAGTTCTTCGTTTTCATGATATTATGTTTAAGTCTTTTTTTCGTAAGCAGACACGAAAGATGATGTACAAAACAATCAATCTCTCATGTCGATAACTTCCACGCCAGGGTACTTTTTCGCGTCGAAATTCAGTTGCGATTCATCAATTTTCTGATTGACATCGAATTTTGAGAGAGTAAGCGTATAGCGCGTTCCGTCTTTCTGGAAACACTTGATTTGATAAAGAATGTAATCTTGTGTGAACCAATATCTTATCTTGAAGTAAGGCTTTTTGATGTTTTCGGGAGCCAGTTCCACCACGTGCATGGTCTTGCCACCAATGGTTTCGTCATCGTTCAGCAGATATTTGAATCCGTCGCGATAGACGGTGTATAGCGACATTGGGTCCGACAGGAATTTTTCTTCTGGGGCATCATCGTCGGAAAGTTCAATCGGCGAGATGGTAACTTCATTGCTTTCAGACAGATATACCCAACGGCATTTGCCATCGCAGAACGTTGTGGTTTGGTCAACATCCATGCGGAATTTGTTGCCTTTGATTATCAGGTTGCCGCTGTAGGTTTCGCTTTTTTCTTCGGCAAGATTCTCAAACAGATAGTCAAAATCGATGCTTATGTTCTTGTATGACTGCACTTTGTTTGCGGCCTTGTCGAGCACTTTTTTCGCTTCGGGGTCTTTCTGCGCAAAGCAGTTCATCGTGGCAAAAGCCAGTAATATGACGAGTATCTTTTTCATTTTCTTCAACGTAAAGATTCCAATAAACGGTCGAGGCTCAATTCGTCGGGGATGAGCACTTCGCGTGCCTTGGCGCCCTGGAACGGTCCCACGATTCCTGCGGCTTCCAACTGGTCCATTATGCGGCCTGCACGGTTGTAGCCGATAGAGAACTTTCTCTGTATCAATGATGTAGAGCCTTGCTGGTTTATCACGATTATGCGGGCGGCTTCTTCAAACATCGAGTCGCGTTTCGAGAGGTCGACATTCTCCATATCGCCACCAGCGCTGCCTTCGGGCACGTATTCGGGCAGTTCAAACGCTCCTGTATAACTCTGCTGCTGCTCAATGTGATGCATAATGCGCTCAAGTTCAGGAGTGTCCACAAATGCGCACTGCACGCGGGTGGTCTCGCTGCCCATCGAGATTAGCATATCGCCGCGGCCGATAAGTTGGTTGGCTCCTGGTGCGTCGAGAATGGTGCGCGAGTCAATCATACTCATCACGCGGAAGGCGATTCGGGCAGGGAAGTTGGCTTTTATCAGACCAGTGATGATGTTTGTTGTCGGTCGCTGGGTGGCGATAATCAGGTGAATACCAATGGCGCGCGCCAACTGTGCCAGACGGGCGATTGGCAACTCAACCTCCTTGCCTGCGGTCATAATAAGGTCGGCAAACTCATCAATAACTACCACAATGTAAGGCAGATAGCGGTGTCCCTTGGTGGGGTTGAGTTTGCGGCTGATGAATTTGGCGTTGTACTCTTTAATGTTGCGGCACTGTGCATCTTTCAGCAGGTCATAGCGCGAGTCCATCTCAATGCAGAGCGATTGCAATGTGTTCACAACCTTTTGAGTATCAGTGATAATCGCTTCTTCAGCATCGGGCAGTTTGGCCAAGAAATATTTCTCAAGCGACTTGTAGAGCGTCAGTTCCACCTTCTTCGGGTCGACCAGCACAAGTTTCAGTTGCGACGGATGTTTCTTGTAGAGCAGCGATGTCAGTATCGCGTTCAGTCCCACAGATTTACCTTGACCAGTGGCACCAGCCACAAGCAGGTGCGGCGTTTTGGTCAGGTCGAACACGTAGGTTTCGTTGGCAATGTTTTTGCCAATGGCCACGGGCAGTTCGTATTTCGATTCCTGGAACTTTGGCGATGCAATCACCGTGCGCATTGCTACCGTTTGCGGCTTCTCGTTCGGCACTTCAATACCGATGGTTCCGCGGCCAGGAATTGGCGCTATGATGCGGATTCCGAGAGCGGCAAGGCTCAATGCAATATCATCACTTAAATTCTTGATTTTCGATATTTTGACACCTTTGGCGGGAACAATCTCGTAAAGCGTGATGGTCGGTCCGACAGTGGCGTTGATTTTGGCAATCTGGATTTTATAATCGTTCAGTGTTTCAACAATTTTGTCCTTGTTTGCAATCAGTTCCTCGTTTGAAACAGCCGTGTTGTTCTGCTCATAGTCGTTCAGAAGGTCGATTGATGGCAGGCGGTAGTTCTCAAGGTCTCGGGTGGGGTCGTATGGCTCAAGGTCTATTTCGTTAGCCGATTGAGTGTCTTCTTCGTTTCTCTTAATATCTATTTCGACATCGGTATTCGGCTCATCTTCAGTGTTATCGTCCGATGGAATTTCTTCGTTTTTCTTTGTGGCGTCGGTGACGATGAAATCGTCTTGTCCACGGCCTAAATCGCTGATATTGTTGTCGTTTGAATCATTGTTGTCATCGTCAAGCAATTTCGATTCCACATCGTCGAGATTGTCAAACGATTCGTCAGTTGGATTGATATTTTGTTGATTATCTGACTCGTCAATAGTTGTGGTAGTCTTGATTTCGAATTTCAGAAGGTCTTTGTCGTTATTCACAAACGGAGTGTTGTCGTTGTCATCGCCTTCTGATTGTTCGTTCTCTGCATTCTCAACATCGGTTGCATCAATATCAACGGTTTCTGTATTTTGTTCATTTTCATTTGTTTCGGTAGGCGACTCTTGTTCCGTTGATGGCGGCAGTTCCTTGTCGGTCACTTTCGGACGGATGAGTTCTTTCATGAAAGTGCGGCATCGGGTAATAAAACTGTCGAAAGTGAACGACAGAATGGCGAACAGGCAGGTAATCAGCACAATACCAGTACCCAACTTGCCAATCACAGCGTTCATCCATTCGCTGACAAAATATCCATGTGCGCCACCAGGAGTGAATGCAGCGTGGTGGAACACGTAGCCCAGCGCAATCGAGCCCCAAATGGAATAGACAATCGACAATTTGATGGTCTTGCTAACGGGTAATGTCTTGATATTAAATAATTTGAAAATAACCACGGCCAGAATCACAATCAGCGCGAACGACGGCAGACCAATCCATCGGTACATGAATCGGTGAGCCAGAAAGGCTCCGAATGTGCCTGTCCAGTTGCTGGCCACAATGTTTGGGTTGAAAAAGAGTTTGCTGGCCGGAACATCGAGCGTGCTTTGGTCGATGCGCCAGGTGAATAGATACGAAATGAAGGCGAAGGCCATGTAAACCGTGAACGCAGTGAGGCAGACACCCACAATGGTGCGCCGACGGACGGTCACGCTCACGTCTATATCATCAACAGTATTGTTGTTTTTTTTCTTTGCCATAGTCTTAATTGTCAGGATTGAAACGAAAAAAAGGCAAAATTATTTGCCTATTCCATTGAAAATTTCGTCCATTTGCGACCGTTCAACGCGTTCGTAACCTTCAGGAATTTCAAATGTCTTGTTCGATATTTTTTCGTTAATGAATTCAATCGCTTCAAGGTGCATGGGGATGCCGTTCATCGAGAGTCTGAAATCCATTGGCATTCCTGGAATTTTGTCGAGAGGTGTGTTGGCTGTGGCGTTGCTGATTTTGATGTCGGTGGTGTAGAACACATCAAACGAGGTGGAGTCGCCGATGCTCACGCTTGCATGGTTGCAGTGAAACCCGATCATGTCTTTTTCAGTATTGTCAAAATTGATTTGCAGATTGTCGGGGCGGCTCATGCCATAGTAGCCTTCTTCTGATGTTGAAACGTATAAATATTTCTTGTTCAGTATTTTAAGTAGGGTATAGGCTTTTTTGTCGCCGTCTTTGATGAATGCTGACCTGAATATTCCCAACCAGCCCTCCATCTCAAGAATCACCTTGTCGTTTTTGAAGTGCATCACAATTGTTGAAGGCAGAAGGCCGATAATCGGATTCTCTTTTTCTGTCTGCAAATAGGTGATTTTAAACTTTACCGAGCCTTCGCTGATGCTTCCGTGACGTCCCTTTTCGGCGCATCCGAAGAGTATCGCAAAACACAATAAAGCCATGGCACACAAGTGCTTACAATGTCTGCGTGTATTGTTGCGTTTGTTGTCCAAGATTCTATTTTTTCAGTTGTGGTAAAGGTACTTATTATCGATTAAAAACCGATTATTCTGCAACTTTTTTTGCAAAAAAAATGCCCGCCAAATGCAATCGTTTGACGGGCAATTTTTACTATCGGATTTTATTACCACGCGAACATCGGGCGCGGCATCATCATCTCGTTCACTTCGGCTTTAACTTTTGCGATAACGCTCTCGTTTTCAGGGTCGGCCAGAACGCGGTCAATCATATCCACGATAATGTCCATATCTGATTCCTTCAGGCCGCGGGTGGTGATGGCTGGTGTGCCAAGACGCAGGCCGCTGGTCTGCATAGCCGAGCGGGTGTCGAACGGTACAAGGTTCATATTCACCGTGATGTCGGCGGCAACAAGTGCTTTTTCAGCCACCTTGCCAGTCAGTTCAGCGTATTTCGGACGAAGGTCAACCAGCATCGAGTGGTTGTCGGTGCCGCCTGAAACAATGTAGAAGCCTTTGTTCATCATACCTTTTGCAAGGGCTGCGGCGTTCTTCTGCACCTGTTTCTGATACTCTTTGAATTCGGGTGTGAGTGCTTCGCCGAAGGCAACGGCTTTGGCTGCAATCACGTGCTCGAGTGGTCCGCCTTGTTGTCCTGGGAAGACTGCCGAGTTAATCAGGCTGCCCATCGAGCGGATTTCGCCTTTTTTGGTTGTTTTTCCGAACGGATTCGGGAAGTCTTTGCCAATCAGGATGATACCGCCGCGTGGTCCGCGCAGAGTCTTGTGAGTTGTCGATGTTACAATGTCGGCATATTTAACAGGGTTGTCGAGCAGTCCTGCTGCGATGAGTCCTGCAGGGTGAGCCATATCCACCATCAGCAGAGCGCCGCAGGCGTCGGCAATCTGGCGCATACGCTTGTAGTCCCATTCGCGGCTGTAGGCTGAGCCACCGCCGATAATCAATTTCGGCTTCTCGCGCATTGCAATTTCTTCCATCTCATCGTAGTCAACACGGCCTGTTTCCTTGTTCAGGTGGTAGGCGCAGGGGGTGTAAATCATACCCGATGTGTTCACTGCCGAGCCGTGCGAAAGGTGTCCGCCGTGTGCAAGGTCGAGACCCATAAACTTGTCGCCCGGTTTCAGCACTGCCAGCAGAACGGCGGCATTGGCCTGTGCGCCAGAGTGGGGCTGCACGTTGGCATATTCGGCGCCGTAGATTTTCTTCAGGCGCTCAATGGCCAGCGTCTCAACTTCGTCAACCACTTCGCAGCCGCCGTAGTGGCGTTTGCCCGGGTAGCCTTCGGCGTATTTGTTGGTCAGGCACGAGCCCATAGCCTGCATAACCTGGTCGCTCACAAAGTTTTCAGATGCAATCATCTCAATGCCGCGCTTCTGGCGGGCGTACTCCTTGTCTATAAGGTCGAAAACAACACTGTCTTTATTCATATTGTTTCAAATTGTTATTGATTTATAAATATTTAGTCATTCGATTCAATTGGGAACTGCCTGCGGAAACTCTCTTCGAGCGAGATGATGGTTTCAGTGCGCTCCACGATGTCGAGCCGTTGTAACTTGTCCGACAGAATGCGGCGCAGGTGCTCGTTGTCGTGAGCCATCACCTTGATGAACAGCGAATAGTTGCCGGTAACGTAGTGGCATTCAATTATTTCGGGAATTTTGAAAAGTTCTTCGGCGATGTCGTGATACAGGCAGGCTTTTTTCAGGTTGATGCCCACAAAGGCGCACGTTTTGTAGCCCAGATTCTGCGGGCTGACAATGAATTCGGAACCTGTGATGATGCCGATGTTGGTGAGCCGCTGCACTCTTTGGTGTATGGCTGCACCCGACACTCCGCACTCGCGTGCCACTTCAAGAAAAGGTGTGCGTGCGTTTTTCGAGATTATCGACAGAATCTTCTTGTCAAGTTCGTCGATGTTGTGGTTTTCGCTCATAGTTAAAAGCCTTTAGATGTGTTTTTCAAACTCCACAAATCAGTTGCAGGGCAATCTTGACCCCGCTTTTAATTTGACGCAAAGAAAACTAAATCTTTGGTACAAAACTTACAGTTGCGCGTTTTTTATTACCTGAAAGTTAACAATTGAAAGTTGAGGAATTTAGTTGTTAGGCATAAGGCACAAGGCAAAAGTCATTTGAATTGCGATAGGTCTATTTCCTCGTTTGTCCAAATTCTTTCCCCGTTTATTTCATAGTAATACTTGTATTTGGCGAACCGTTTGGTGTTGTTATGGTAATACAGAAAATATAAAAGCACTGACATAACAACAATCGCAACCATCATCCAACAGTTTGTTTGCAGAGAGAATGGATGGCGCCAAAAGCCGTATCCGGAAAAAAACAATTCATAGAATCCAACACAATACGTAAACATAATGTTCCAAAATATGCGGAGGAAAATTGCACCTTTTGAATAGTATAGAGGTTCTTCAATTGAATTTTTAGAAGGAATATGACCTGGAATGACATTGCGTATTGCACAAGATGTTGCAAAACACATCTCAATCCACATAAACAGAAGAAACTCAATCTGGAAACCATCTGTAAAAGGTGATTTATGGCCGATAACAAACGCGGCGTGAATTGCAAACGGAATGACCGAGTATATAATTTTTATGACCGTTTCAGTAATGTATTTCTCCAACTCCGATGCTTCTGGCAGTTGATTCCACATTGGGCGGTCGGGAGTGTTGGTGCACAATGGCAGCAAGGCCGCATCCACCGACAACGCGATAAACACAACTGTTAGCCCCGCACCGCAAACCGCCAATACTGCGGGAATCATAAACAAAACTGCCATTATTGTCAGAAAACGTTTGTTAAAGGCAATAAAACTGATGGCGTAGTTATAAAATCGATTAAAGTTAAATGTGTGATTCATAGTTTAATATCTATGCATTGAAATATTAATATCAAGCAATATTTACTTATACCTTATATCTTGTAACTTGCCCCTTACAATGTATTCAGCATCTTCTTGAACACATCATTAGGCTTCAAGCCGAGTTCATCCTCAGAAAATTCAGGTTTCAGGCGATGGACAATGTACGATTTCATTGGCTCCATGTGTTTAGGGTAGATGGAGCCTCGGCATTCACATTCAAAATAATCTTTAATGTAGTCGTAGGTGCTTTCCGAAATGCACACCTTGCCAACTACACCTTCCTGCTCAACGCGGGCGGCAGTGTTCACCGTCACGCCCCACACATCGTAAACATATTTTTTGCGGCCTACAACTCCCACAATGGCAGGTCCAGTGTGAAGCCCGATGCGGCAAAGCCATGGATTGATGCCGTTTGCTTCATTTTCTTCGGCAATCTTATTCACAACATGCTGCATGTCGAGGGCAGCCAGAACGGTGTCGAACGGGTGGCTCTTGTTGCTCAGCGGCAGGCCTCCGGCGCACATGTAGGCGTCGCCGATGGTTTTTATCTTCTCGATGAAATGCGCGTCAGTGATGTCGTCGAAAGTCTTGAAATACGAATCGAGCCTCTCAATCAGTTCTTTAGGTGATAGTTCGCTTGTCAGATTGGTGAAGTTGGCGAAATCGAGAAACAGGATAGTGGTGCTCTTGTATTGGCGCGGCGACACAGAGCCTTTCGATTTCAACTGGCGCATTATCTCAAAAGGCAGAATGTTGAGCAGCAGTTCGTCCGATTTGCGTTTTTCTTCGGCAATGACGGCGTTTTGTGAGTTGATTTCAAGTTGCTGTTGCTCAAGCAGTTTGTTGGTTTCCTGCAAGTGCTTGGTCAGCGACAGCATATACTCATTCTTCTGATTCAAAGCCAATTCCGACTCTTTGAGATTTGTGATGTCTGTTTCAACGGCAAAGATGTTCTTAACATTCCCGTCGCGCCCAAGAATAGGGGTCAGTGTGGTTTGAATCCATTTATAGTCTTCGCCAACCGTAAACACCGAGGCGAATGTGACAGGCTCTTTTTCCCCGATACATTTGTCAAAATATTGTTTGATGTTGACATTGTCGTTGAATTCCAGAATGTTACGGCCGAAAATGTTCTTGAATTCATCCATTCCGAATCCATACATTTTCGCAAAACCATCGTTGCACCAGATGAGTTCGCCGGCAGCGTCGAGCATCATAAATGAGTTGGATGACAGGTTGATGCACTGCATCACTTTGCGGAATTTGCCGCGCCGTTTGTTTCTGCTCGTTACCTTGCCGATTGTGTTTTCAAGTCTTACGCTTTCTTCGGCTTTGTTGTGGGTGCTTATACATTCGTAAAAGCCTGATTCATATACAGATTTCAGTTGCTCGATGTCGCCAGGTTCGGTAAGAGCAACAAATGCCGTGTCGGAGAAATGTTTGTCTGTTGCCAGAGCAATCGCATCATTCAAATCGGTGCTTTTTAAATCGATGATAATCAGCATTGAAGCATTCTGCCCGATTACTTTCATATCAACCTTTTCAAGGGTTAGCACGGAGTAATCGCTGCTGTTTTTATCGAGAATGCACGGACGGTTTTTGATGCTACCTATATATATTATTGTCTCCATTACCACACATCCTATTCCCACTCAATGGTTCCCGGCGGTTTGTGAGTGACGTCGTACCAAAGCGAGCCGGCGCCATCAGCCTTGAACTGCTGCCACAAGCCGGCGAGCAGGTTTTGGTCGATTTCGGCAAAGTTGGCGGTCATTGCTTCCGAACTGTTTACGGGGCGCATCACAATGCACGGCTTGTCTTGCACGCGCAGCGGTGTCAGAACCACGGGCATCTGCCAGATTTTCTCGTAAAGGTCGTTGGCCTGAAGGAACTCGGTGCAGATGTTGTCGAACTTGCGCAGAGTGTCGAACTTGTCTTTTGTGGCGTACTGCGCAACCAGTTTCGGCATCTCGTCCGATACTGTGCCAACCTGCCAAATCACACGGTTGATGACTTTGAATCGGTTCACCAGTTCGGTGCTGAAACGCTCGCACTCTTTCCAACTTAAGTTTTTCGAAGTCAGTAGGAAAGGCTGTGCGTAGGTGCGGCCGTCGCCTTGTACGCCAACGCTTTTCACTGGCAGAACGCGGCCTTCTATATTATTGTCTTTCAAATATTTGTCAAGTCCTTCAACATCGGCGTTCGATGCAAACTCGCCTTTTCCGTCGGTGCAGAGCAGGCGCACGCCAAGTCCCGGGCCGGGGAAGGGGTGGCGCCAAACCAGATTGTGCGGAATGCCGAGTTCTTCGCCGAGCATACGCACTTCGTCTTTGTAAAGGTCGGCAAGTGGCTCAAGCAGAAGACCTTGCGCCATCAGGTCCATCACTTCCTTCACACGGTTGTGGTGGGTTTTTATCAGGTCGGCGTTTTTGGTTCCGCCGCTCTCGATGGTGTCGGGGTAGATGGTGCCTTGCGCAATCATCCACTCTTTCGGGTCAAGGTTCAACTTGCTCATTTCCTTGTCTTTAACCGTCAGGAATGTTGCACCGATGCGTTTGCGCTTCTCTTCGGGCGCGGTTATTCCTTCCAGTTGACCAAGGAAATCGGCAGTGGCGTCAACCACGCGCAGGTTGTGCATTCCTTCGGCCTTCAGGAACTCAATAATCTTCTGCGACTCGTCCATTCGCATCATTCCGTTGTCGATGTGCAGGCCCATAACGCGCTCTGTACCAAGAACTTTGTTCAGCAGAACGAAAGCCACCGTGCTGTCAACGCCGCCCGATACAAGCAGGAACACCTTGCGTGAGCCAACTTCGGTGCGTATCTTCTCGGAAATCAGCGGCATATAACTTTTCATATTCCACGTGCGCTCGCATTGGCAGATGCCGATGAAGTTGTCCAGTAGTTGCATTCCGAATTTGCTGTGTGTTACTTCGGGGTGGAACTGAATGCCGTAAATCTTGCGCTCGTCCATCGCCACAGCGGCAATGGGACAGTCTTTTGTTGATGCTATAATGCGGTATCCGTCAGGCAGTTGCGAAACCGAATCGCCGTGGCTCATCCACATTGGCGACGATGCCGGAATACCTTTGAGTAGCGGGTGTTGGCTGTCGCCGATAATCAGATCCGATATGCCGTACTCTTTCACCTTGCCGGGTTTCACGGTTCCGCCCAGTTGCGACGCAATGAGTTGGTGACCATAGCAGATGCCGAGTTTCGGCACCGGAATGTTCAGAATCTCAGGATTGTATTCGGGTGCGTCGGCGGCATAAACGCTTGCCGGTCCGCCGCTGTAGATGATGCCTTTTGCGCCCGCCAGTTCTTCAACTGGCGCTGCAGGCGAGTGAATCTCTGTGAAAACGCCCAACCGGCGTACACGGTTGGCAATCAGGTGAGCATACTGCCCGCCAAAGTCAAGAACAATGATTTTCTCTTGCATATCAGTTCGTAATTTTTGCGCAAAGATATGAATCTTGGCGGTTGTGTGCAGTCCGATTTTTTTCTGCGCGCAATCCTTTTATGAAAATGTTGCTAACAATATGAGCGAAAGTGATAATACTTGTTCACCACTTTTTGCTAACAAAAACTGCATTCCGCTTCTCACGCATACTCCTGATATCCTGAATATTATTGAAAATGCTGATTAGTCCGAACGTCATAAGCAGGGCGAGAGCGGCGGCCACAATCGGGCGGGCGTTTTCGGCAAACCACGAGAGCAGGACCATATGCGTTTGGAAACTGAAAAGCGGAATGGCGGCGGGGGCCGAAAGCAAAAACGCAATGGTGATGCCGCCGCTGACGATGCCAACCACAAAAGCCGCCACCATAGCCATTTTGTAGCGGCGGATGGTTGCCTCCTGATGCCGCTTTATAAATTCAACGGCCTCCAAACGCTTTTCGAGCGATGTCATAAACTCCTCGCTATCATTGAATTGTGGTTTCTGCGCGAGAAAAAGTTCCTCAAGTGCTTTGTCTTTGATCATATCTCCAGTTTTTCTTTCAGTTTGTCGCGTCCGCGCGATAATTGTTTCTTCACAGCGTCTTCCGACGTGTCGGTGATTGCCGCTATCTCTTTGATATTGTACCCGTTCAGATAAAACAACGTGATGGCCGAGCGCTCCTTTGGCGGTAGCGTCCGCAGGGCCAGATAAAGGCTCTGATGCTCGAACGATGAGTCGGCCGCCGTTGGGCTGATGAGCGTCCGCGCCTCGTCGATGCTCTCCATTGTGCGGCAACTTGCCTTGTGGTTCAGGAAGGTGTTGTGGGCAATCTTGAAGAGCCACGAGCGGAACCGCCCCTCGTCGCGATAGCCCGCCGATGCAATGTAGGCCTTCACCAGCGCGTCCTGCGCCAGGTCGTCGGCGTCGGCCTTGTTGCCGCAACAGAGCGCAAGCAGGAAACCACGCACGGCCGCCTGCTCACTCTCAATGTGTCCGATGAATTCTTCGCGAGTCACGTTTTACGCTTGTGCTGACAACTTGTTCTGTTCGGCTTCAATCTCTTTGGCGAGCATTTTCTTACCAATAAAGTAATTGATTAAGAAGGCAATACCGACAGCAATCATAATGGCGCTCATAAATCCCGAAAACCAAAGGTTGCTCGGTGTCATTCCGCCGCCAAAACTTGTGCAAAGACAGAAAATCGCCAATCCAACACCCAGTAGTAATGTAATGCAGCCCCACAGCAGTTTGGCGAGCAGTTTCTCCTTCAGCAGTTTCTGCTTTGGCGCCATTTTTTTGAGCATTTCGTCGATGTCCATTCCAGGATTCTTTTCCAGTGCGGCCAGCACAATCTGTGTGCGCGATTTGTCCTCGAGTATTCTTCGGCGGCTGTTCAGCCAAACTATCATTATCGGAAGCACGCAGCCAATAGCGAATGGCATAAAATTCCGAATTAAACTGTTTATAACGTGAATCATTTTTATAATTTTTTAAATGTTAAACTTCTGTTTTTTGAACCAGTTCGCCTAAATAACAAGTCTGCCAGGCAAAAGGTGACGTCAAGTTTAAAGTTTTTTTCTGATTCGCCGACTTTCGTCGATGGCGGCAAGTGTGGCTGCAATGCAAATTGTTGTCGCACTATATTTTATGTCGATTAAAGGCAGTGTCAGCGGCAGAGCGAACAGCAGTGCGCCTGCGGCTTTGTTCATTGCCGAATGAACGGCCACAAATTGCCGCTTTTCGGCGTAGACCGAAACAATATTGAAAATCTTTATGCAGGCGATTGCGCCCGTCCAGACAATGAGCCAGACGGGAATGTTGACGGCGGGAACAAGTTTTATCAGGCAGACAATGACAAAAGCCATATCGGCGGCAGTGTCGAACTTCGAGCCAAACTCGCTTGCGGTGTTTGTGCGCCTTGCAATCCAGCCGTCGGCAATATCGGAAACTCCGGCGGTAACATACAGCGCGAAGAACATCGGCGAAAGCGCATTGCAGAACAAGATGGCCGCGCTGCACAGAATTCTGACGGCTGTTATGGCGTTGGGCAGGTTCATTCGGTGGTGTCGGCAGGTAGCACTCACTTCTTCAGTTCCAAAACGTACTCTTCCGCGTCGAAATAAACCACTTCGCGGTCGGGGTAGATTTTGGTCACCTTGCAGTATGAAGGCTCTTTAAACTCATTGCCGCTGTGGAAGTTACCGCCTTCGCAACGCCACCCGATATATCTGATTGTGCCGTCTTCGAGTTCTTCGGTCTGCCGCTGCGAACTCTCGTATTTCAGTATGCCGTTCTCTTTGTCGAAGAAGAAAGTGCCCTCGCCCGAAACGCCGTTGAAGGTGATTGTGGCGCGGCAACGGGTGCTGTCAATATCTTCATATTCAATGAAATCGGAAAACAGAAACGACGGGTTGAGCATTGCGTTTTCGGCCAGCAAGGTTAGGTACATCGTGCGTTCCATATTGGGCGCTTTTTGGTCGAAAAGTTGGAAATGTTTTGCAATGTAGCCTTTCATTCCGCCGCTGCGCATTGTGGTGTCGAAATAGTCAACGCCTTCGAACGGAATACCCATAATGGCTGATTTACAGAACGCTTCGCGGTGCGGACAGTCGGCAAAAATCCACAGGTCGTAGTCCATTCGAATGCTCACGCCCTTCTTCTCGTTGAACACGAAATCGGCTTGTCGGAAAAGGCAGTGCGTAATGTTGTACTTCGGGGTGCCCGCAAGGCCGATAAATTCGCAGAAATCCTTCAGGCAGACGGGCAATCGGTTTATCTCGTCGGCCGTACAGAGTCCAGCCGCTTCGGCAGTCTTGTCTTCACGCTCTTGCATTTCGGCTTTAAAATTCCGATAAACACCTGATTCGCCGCAATTTAAAAATACGACCACGCCGCCAATGGCGACCAGAATGATTGTGATTATGAGCATAAAACGTTTCATTATTCGTAATCGTAGAGCGATATATGCAGGATTTTCCACTCGCCGCAGGATATTCGCGCGTGTCGGCCTTGGTGGTCTTGGTCGCCGTTGTGGCGGCGCACAAAGTTTATCGCACCTTGGTCGTCAATGGTCACTTCATCGACACTGAGAATGCCCTTGCGCGGCCCTTTGAACTGACTGCCGTTTTGCGTCGGCTTGTCGGTGCCGCCCGCGGCTATGAAACCGTCTTCGCCAAGCACAAGTTGCTGCTCGTGAGCCTTTTCGTAGGCCGAAGCGAACGTCACCACAACGCCCGTTCCAGCCAGCAAATAGTGGTTCGGGGCCAGTTTCAAGAGTACGGCGCCGCCTTCGGGCCAGACAGAGCCGTCGGTGGCGCGCGGGTCCCAAGGCAGGGTGAAATAGTGGCGGCAGGTTATCACCATATCGTTGTCGGTAATGACGCGCTCTTTGTCGTCGGCGTCGAACAGCAGGCCGTAAGATTGCAGCGGCTTGATTTTGGTTTGCCGATTTCGAATTTGCTTTAGTAGTTTGTAGGCTTCGGTAACGTTTTGTGTTTCAGTGGGCTGCGCCTGGTCAATGGCGAAGGGTGAAAAGCCAATGGCGCCGTGCTGGCCGAAAGCGTACATCGCTCTTGCGCCGCTGTTCTCGCAGCATCGGCTTTCGGGGATAAACAGCGGATTGCCAGGCAGCGCGTACTGGTCGGCCCAGCCCTTGAATCCAGTGTCGTAAATGTCGGGGGCTATGCAGAGCAGTTGCGGCGCGCCCGCCCGCCAAATATCGATAAGGTGAGCCAGCGGTCCTGCCGACGGATATTGCCCAGGCAGGCGTCCGCGGCTGTTCATTGCGGCGTTCACGTAGAGCGGAATGTTGGTGTACTGCCTTGCTGTCTCGCAAAGGCGGCCAACATATCGGGCGTAGTTGTAGGCCATAAAAATCTCGTCGGTAAATATGTCATTTCCAAATACTTCGGTCCAACTGTGGCCGTTGGCGTTGAACCGATTTTTGAGCCACGGGTGCAGTGTGCTGGCGTTGTTTTTCAGGTAGTCCATCAATTCCTTCGGAACGCCTTTGTTATAAACTTCGTCGGCCAACGGTGAGTGGTCGCGGGCATCTTCGAGCATACCAATCTCGTTCTCAACCTGCACCATCGTCACCACATCGGCGGCCGTCTGGCTGATATGCTTCATCAACTCGCCAAAGGCCTTGTTGTCGGCTTTGAACACGTTTTCCGAAAAGCAACTTGCTATCTCGAGTGGCTTGCCGCTGGCTGTCCGCGCCCGCGGAAACTGCCTGGTGTCGGTCTTGAACCACGACGGGGCGTAGCACGACATTGAGTTTTTCCAGGCCCCGAACCACAGAAACACCACTTTGAGTTGCAGTTGCCGCGCCTGCTCAACGGTGCGGTCGATAAGCGTGAAGTTAAACTGGCCAGGCGAAGGTTCCATCATTTCCCAATAGGCGGGCACCAGCACCGTGTTCAGCCCCAGGGCCTTCATCCGCGGCATCACATCGTCAATGTCGGCGACGCAGGTTGCGGCCGAATTGCTCAACTCGCCGCCCAAAATGAACAAGTCGCTCTGGGCCGCCACCGTCATCGCTGTCAGCCCTGCAAAAATCGAGAGAAATATCCTTTTCATCATCCTTAACTGTTTTGTCAAAAATATGAAAAATTGTTTTCCGCCCGCAATGCCGATTACCATCCGCCAGGTCGTCCGCCGCCGCCAGGGCCGCCGAATCCGCTTCCGTTGCCGCCCGAGTATGACGACAGCGACACTTCGGAACCTTCGCTCGCCGCGCCGCCGACAACAAACATTCCGTCGAACAGGCTTGTTCCGCCCGTCACCGACGCGCCGCTCACGAGTGTCGGTTTTTCGGCGCCCGACACAACCAGCGGTGTGCCGCCGCTCGTCGGGGTTTTGAAGGCTACAACATTGTCGCCCACCGTCATTGAGTACCAAGTGTTTTTGTTCCACGACGCGGCCTGATAGCAACTCTGCGTAAGGCTTGAGCCCGATTCCAGTCCGCCTACAGCCACAATTGTGCCGCCCGACACGTAGAGTTTGAAGCCGCCTTCGGTGTTGGCGTCGATTGCCAATTCGGGCGCCGTGCTGCCTATGGCGTAAACGGTGCCGCCTTTAATGTAGAAATTGCCGTTGGCGTCCAATCCGTCGTTGCTTGGGGCGTGTCCGCACACGTAACCGCCACTGATTGTGAATGTTCCAGCCGAATTTATGGCATCGTCGGTGGCCGAATAAATGTAAACCACGCCGTCGGTAATGATTATGTTGCCTTTCGACTCAATTCCTTCATTTGCAGCGCATTTGACCGAAACCGAGCCGCCCGCAAAGATTATGTTGCCGTCGAACTTTATGCCCTTGGCCGAAACGCTGTTTGAATTGGAAGAGTTGCCGCGGCCGAACGGATTGGCCGACGATTGGCCGTAGTTTGAGCCGCTGACGGTCACCGTCACGCTGCCGCCGTTGAAGCAGCCCGTCAAATCGCCGCTAATGCCTTTGCCGCCAGCGCCAGAGTTGGTTATGTCGAGCGAGCCACCGTTGATTTCGAACAGGCAGTCGGCCTTTATTCCCGCGGTGCCGCTATATTCCGCGTCTTCGCTATCGTATGCCGCTGAACCAGTGACGTTTATCACCGTTGTGCCGCCGTTTATGCAGACAAGCGAGTCGGAAGCAATGCCCTTCTTCATATTGGCCGACACGCTGACGTTGATAGTTCCGCCCGAAACAATGACTGCGTCTTTCCCGCGCACGCCGTGCCCCGCCGACGAACTGACGCTGACCGTGGGCGTGCCCATAAAATGCACGTAGTCGTCGCTTGTGATTCCCGATTTGCCTTGCGCGGTGACGCTGAGCGTGCCGTTGCCGCTGAAAATGAGTTGCCCTTCACTGAAAATGGCGGCTTTCTCATCTTCGCCGTCGGGGGTGGAATAGGTGGCAGCGTCTTTCAACGTGTTCGAGCCTTTCACCACCACAAAGCAGCGTTTTTTGCCCTGATTGTTAATGGCTGCGCCCTGCGTGTTGGTTAGGTTCAAATTGTTGAGAATCAATGCCTGTTTCTTCTGGTTGTACAGTTTCAGCGAGCCGTCGGCCGCCGTTCCCGAAAGTTCGAAAATCACCTTCTCGTCGGTGGTGTTGTTCACCGTCACGTGGTTTCCGCTGACGGCCACAATGCCGTTCTCGTCACCCGTAACCTGCGCGCCGCCGTCGGCAAACACTATTTTTATGGTGCGGTCGAACTTGGTTTCCGCAAAGTTGTCTTCTTCCAAGATAGAATTGTCGAACTTTGGCGACACCGTGGTGGTGTCGGCCGTGGCGGTTTGGCTTTCGCCGACGGGCGTTATGTCGTCGAAATTGTCGGTCGAGCAACCTCCGCAACCTATCAGCAGCATCGCGAAAGCGAAATATCCTTTTTCCATAGCACACATTTTTTTGTTA
>JAEEGG010012610.1_pt1 | contig 18201 bp, 10 predicted proteins | sample 9134161 | NCBI WGS metagenome assembly JAEEGG01 (sample SAMN16246543, study PRJNA631951) | gut metagenome | biome: gut microbiome; feature: rumen; material: CR-attached | host: Bos | place: Iran: Karaj | collected 2018-10 | reverse complement strand
AGGGCGCCTACTGGGTCTCCCAGCTGTCCAACTACGACCTCAAGTGGGAAACCGGTCAGTCCTGGGGTATCGGTGTCGAGTCCCGGCTGTTCAACCGCATGAACCTGAATGTCGAGTACTTCGACCGCCGCAACAAGGACCTGCTCTTCAGCGTGATCTATCCGATCACGGCCGGTCCGACCTCCACCGGTTCCACCAACCCGTCCGTGACCCAGAATATCGGTACGATGTCCAACCGCGGTCTGGAAATCGAGGCCGACATCGACCTCGTCCGCACCCGAGACTGGAGAGTCAACCTCTTTGCGAACGCAACGTTCCTCAAGAACCGTATCCTCTCCCTCCCGGAGCAGAACCGCAAGGAAGGTATCATCGACGGTACCAAGCGTTTCGTGGAAGGCGGTGACCGCTATGCTTTCTGGCTGTACCAGTACGCCGGTGTGGACCAGATGACCGGTCTGTCCCTCTATGAGTTCGACGACACACGCTTCTACATCACCGACGACAACACGGCCGAGGGTAAGATCCTTTTCGGTGTCGCCGAGGAAACGGACGAGGACGGCAACGTGACCGCCCACGCCCTGATGGAAGGTAAGAACTATACCGTCATCAACGGCAAGCCTTATGTCTGGAACCCTGGTTCCTATGGTAAGAAGGACTGGTCCGGTACGGCTACGCCTACCGTCTACGGCAGCTTCGGTCTGAACCTGGGCTGGAAGGGCCTCACCCTCTCCACCCTCTTCACCTACTCCCTGGGGTCCAAGGTATATGACGGCATCTATGCCGGCAAGATGGGCATTGGCACCAACCCGAGCAGCGCCCATGAAGACAACCTCCTGTCCTGGAAGGATATTCCCGCCGGCATGAAGGAAGACTCCCCCAACCGTATCGACCCGAACGGTGTTCCGATGCTCTACACCTTCTCCACCTATAAGATGAACGGTGAAGACGTTACCATTTCCAACAACGCTGGCACGTCCAACCGTTGGCTGGTTTCCGGCAACTACCTGGTGGTGAAGAACATCGTCCTCTCCTACGAGCTGCCCAAGCGTTTGCTCACCCCGCTCCAGGTCCAGGGTCTTTCCTTCAGTCTTGCCTGTGAGAACCTCCGTACTTTCGCCGCCCGCAAGGGTTTGAACCCTCAGTACAACTTCAGCGGTACCACCAGCAGCAATGACTTCGTGACGGCCCGCGTCGTCACGGCCGGTATCAGTGTCCGCTTCTAACCTTTAATGAGATGAAAGTCATGAAAAATATCATCCGGATCTCCTTTGTCATCGCGGCTCTCTCCCTTGCGGCGTCCTGCGCCAAGGATTATATGGAAACCGCTCCTGAGAGCGCTGAATCCCCCGCCACCATCTTTGCCACGACCAACAACATCAAGCTTGCCATCAACGGTATGTGCAAGATGATGACCACCCAGTACTGGAGTACGCAGGGTCTGAACGGAGAAGGTGTCATCAAGACCTGGTTCGGCAACTTCGGCAACGACCTCCAGCGCTGCAACCAGACCGGTTGGGCCCCCTTGTGGAATCACTCTTATCACGAGAATGTGAACTCCACCTACTGCACCTATCCGTGGTACTACTACTACAAGATCATCAGCAATGCCAATCAGGTGCTCGAGAACGTGGACAACGCCGAAGGCACCGAAGCCGAACGCCAGTACTACAAGGCCCAGGCCCTGGTTTTCCGCGCCCACGCTTATACGATGCTGATGCAGCTGTATGCCTATCGTTGGCAGGACAGCGGCAATGGATCCAGCAAGGGTGTCGCCCTGCGTCTGGATACGTCCATTGACGAAATTGCTCTTTCCACGCAGAGCGAGTGCTATGCTCAGATCTACAAGGATTGCGACGACGCCATCGAGCTCTTCAAGGCCAGTGGTCTCGACCGTGAAGCCGACGAGTTCTACAAGCCCAATCTGGGCGTGGCCTACGCCGTGAAGACGCGCGCCGCCCTGGTCCGCGAAGACTGGGCTACCGTCGTCGCCTGCGCCCCCGAAGCCCGCAAGGGTCACCCGCTGATGAGCACGGATGAGTATATGGACGGTGGTTTCTCCGACGAGAACAACGAGTGGATCTGGGGCGTCTATGATGCCCAGGACCAGACCATCTACTACTATGCCTTCTTCTGCTATCAGGCTTCCAACGCTTCCTCTTCCATGCAGCGTAACTATCCGCTGGCCATCAGCAAGGAGCTCTACGACCAGATTCCGGAGACGGATGTCCGCCGCAATATGTGGCTGGAGCCTACCGAAGAAGAGGCTGCCGAGCTGAATGCGGCCGGCCGCAGCACGGGCAAGCTTTATAAGAGAGCCTTCGAGCAGTTTGGCAACAAGCTTTACAGCACCAGCCTGGTTTTCCAGTATATGCAGTTCAAGTTCTTGAAGCAGTTCGACCCGGGCGGCGGCAGCTTCAACATCTACCGCAGTGCCGAAATGTATCTGGCCGAGGCCGAGGCCCTGTGCCACATGGGTGGTCAGGATTCCAAGGTCCAGAGCCTCCTGAAGGAGCTCAACAAGAACCTGGATCCGCAGTACACCTGCACCAAGACCGGCTCCGACCTGCTGAAGGAAGTCAAGCTCTACCGCCGCATCGACCTCTGGGGCGAAGGCTTTGACTGGTATGACTACAAGCGCTGGAACGAACCCATTGTCCGCAAGGGCAAGAAGGATGGCGGCAACTTCAACGACGCCTTCGCCGTGACCATCAACGTGGGCGACGGCAACAAGTGGACCTGGAAGATCCCCAAGAACGAGACCGACTACAACAAGCTGATCTCCCTGGATTAATCCTTCCAAGCCAGCCTTTCAATCGGCCTCCCAGATGTCTGGGAGGCCTTTTTTATGCACTTTTCTTTGAAACAACCGAAAACATTCCGCCACATTTTAACGTTTCTGATCCTTGAACTCGCAGTTTTTCCGTAGGTTCGGGCAAAAAAGAAATGCTGGTATATGTACATGGAGCGAAGTGCGTCGGAATCGAGGCGGTTCCGGTCACGGTGGAGGTGGATATCACGCTGGGAATCGGCATCCACTTGGTGGGATTGGCCGATGCAGCGGTGAAGGAGAGCCTGCTCAGGACGGTGACGGCCCTGCAGGCGAAAGGGTTCCGGATTCCGGGAAAAAAGATTGTCATCAACCTGGCGCCCGCAGATCTGCACAAGCAGGGAAGCGGATACGACGTACCCATTGCCCTGGGAATCATTGCCGCCTCGGAACAGCGGAACCTGCCCGGATTGGAGAAATACCTGGTCATGGGCGAACTGGGGCTGGACGGAAGTATTCGCTACGTAGCGGGTACCCTGCCCATGGTGGAGCTGGCCGTGCAGCGGGGATTCAGGGGCGCCATCCTGCCGGAAAGGTCGGCCCTGGAAGCGGTGGACTTTGACGAAACGCTGGTTTACGGAGTCCGGACGCTGGATGACGTGCTCCGCATTCTGGAAGAGAAAGAGGACCCGTCAGACCTGCTCATTTGGAATACGGAATGCTATGGAACGGCCCTGCGGGAAGAAAGGGAAAGACCCGTAACAGCGGACTATATGGACTTTGCCGACATTCTCGGACAGGAAAGCGCCAAACGAGGCGTGGAAATATCAGCAGCGGGAAACCATAATCTTATATTTATCGGTGCTCCAGGCTCCGGAAAGAGTTCCATGGCAAAAGCGGTGGCAGGCATTCTGCCGCCGATGACACGGGAAGAATCGTCGATTACCTCTAAAATCTGGTCGGTTGCGGGCAAAACAACGGGGCATCTCGGCCTCATGCGGCGCCGTCCGTTCCGCGCGCCGCACATTTCGGCGTCCAAGGCGGCCATCCTGGGCGGCGGCAGCGGAGAGAACATCCTGCCCGGAGAAGTCAGTCTGGCGTCTGGAGGCGTACTCTTCGCCGACGAGTTCTGCGAAGCACCAAAATCCACGCTGGAAGCACTCCGCGGGCCGTTGGAGGACCGAAAAGTCACCATCTCCCGCCTCAAGGCAAAGATTGTCTATCCAGCCTCTTTCATGCTCATCGCCGCCTCCAATCCCTGCCCCTGCGGATACTATGGCGAGGGCGAACGCTGCACCTGCTCCGTCGGGGCGCGTGCCGCCTATCTGTCCAAACTCAGCGGTCCGATCATGGACCGTATTGACATACAACTCTGGATCCATCCCGTCCAGACCTCCGCCCTTATCGAGGGACGGAAAGGCGAACCATCCGCCGCGATCGCCGCCCGGGTCCTGAAGGCGCGAAACATCCAGCAGGAACGGTTCGCCGGCACCGGAATCTTCACCAACGCGGAGATGTCTTCAAAACAATTGGAACGCTTCTGTCCCCTCTCCGATGATTGCAAGGCCACGCTCGAACGCATCATCGACCGCCTGGGTCTTTCCGCCCGTGCCTATACCCGCATCATCAAGATCGCCCGTACCATCGCCGACCTGGCCGGCCTTCCGGATATCCTGCCAAACCACCTCCTCGAAGCCGCCGGCTACCGCTTCCTGGACCGGAGGAATATCTTGGATTTGTAAACAAATAATGATTAACTTTGCATGCCTACGGTGTTTATTGTTTTCGGATTCTGCTTCAAGTTCTATTCAAACGATCATGAACCGATCCATATCCATGTGACAAAAGATGGACATGAAGCGAAATTCAACGTGCAGCCGACGGTTGAACTGGTCTTCAACCGAGGCTTCAAAAAACATGAATTGACCATTATCACGGGAATCATCGAAGAAAACACGGCGATTCTTGTCGAGCGATGGAAAGAGTTTTTTAAGGGAAAGCAAGATGCCTCACTTAATTGAAAAGGTCTGGACCGACGACGAACGGGTTTACGCACGGACGAAAGACGGACTGGTTGCCAGTTACGCCTTCTCCCAGTGGCCCCGGCTCAAGAATGCCACAAAAGAACAAAGGAATGATTTCCACCTGTCTTATGACGGCATTCACTGGCCCCGGCTTGATGAAGACCTGTCTTTTGAAGGCATGTTCCACGATGCCGGACTCTGTGGTATCACTCCGACGGAAGACTCTGTTTGCTTTCTGCCGGATAAACGCCGCCACGAAATCCACATCAAAGACCTGAACGACCTGGACCGGGCCGCAGGAGAGTTCCTGGAGGCCATCGGGGACCGGAAACTGGTCGCTTTCTATGCGCCGATGGCGGCCGGGAAGACGACATTCACGACGGCGGTTTGCAAGCGGCTCGGCGTCAGCGAGGACGCCGTGAGCTCTCCGACTTTCGCCATCGTGAACGAATACCGCACCGGTTCGGGCGAACCGATGTATCACTTTGATTTCTATCGTATCGAACGGTTGGAGGAGGCCTTCGACATCGGCCTGTTCGACTACCTGGACAGCGGTTGCCTGTGCCTGATGGAATGGCCGGAGAATATCGAGGAACTGCTCCCCGAGGAAACCTTGAAGGTCCATATCTCCGTCAATCCGGATGAGTCCCGGACGCTTTCCTGGGAGGATTAAAGTTTGGAGGGAATCACCTTCAGGCGGTCCTGATAGATGGATTTCAAGCGCGATACGGCGTTGTGGAAAGTCATGTTCTCGTCGCCGTTGATGATGTAGCCGCCGTTCTGTGAAGCGTCTTCGGCCGGGTTCCACATCGCGAAATTCAAATTGGCTGACTCTGTGAGCTGCTTTTCACATTCATCCATATAGGCCAGGATGGTCTGGAGTTGCGGAAGCAGTTCATTGAAGCGGGCTTTCAACTTGGCTTCGAAAGCCGGATCTTCCCGCAGGCGGCTGTACCAAATGGCGTTCCCATTGACAAGATCCGTGCGGGCATGGGGAGACGTGTTATATGACAGGACGCCCCAGTCGAAATCCCAGCAAGGGCCGGCAACCAGTTTTCCGCCGCGGTCCTTGTGCATGAACACGCTGCCGGGGTTCCCCAGTTCGTGATTGCCCATCACTTCGAAGACAATCCAGTAGTCGATGAAGGAGTCCACGTCGATATACTTCGCATACCCCTTTTCAGGATCCTTGAAGTCTTTGCCATACAAGGCCGTGGCCGCTTCGGAAATATATCCCTTAATGTAGGCGAGCTGCTGCGGGGTCAGGTCGTCAGGGTCCGGATACTTGACTCCGAAGGGAATCCCGCTCCCCCACTGGTTGTTATGCCCATGCGGATCGGTCCACTGGACTTCGTTGTCATAGTGGAAATCCAGTTCCAGCAGGTAGCCGCCGGTGACGGCGTCACCGACGTTGTCCTGCGGCGTCATTTCGGTAATGGCCACCCGGTGGTTGTCCACCCGCACCTGCTCGATCAGAAGATACGACCCGACGTGTTTCCCGTTCAGGACCAGCTCCACCGGCACACAGCCGGGGGTCCAGGCAAGATGGGTCATCATCGAAGACACTTTCATCGACACGAGGTTCCGCATCAGGGTCCGGTCCATGAAATTGGCCAGCAGCACCCAACGCTTGTGCTTGTGCATCCCGAAGATGTGCTGCTTCTCTTCCAGTTTGATCAGGTAGGGTTTCTTGGGCCAGTACCAGGTCGTGTTCCCGCGGCCGCGAATCTCGCAAGCGGCCTCTTCCAGACCTTCATATTGACCCGCCCCGCGAATCTTGACGGTGGCCTTGACGAATGTTTCCTTGGAAGTGACGGCTTTGCCGTGTTCCGTATCGACATAAACCGTCGGCAGGCCGGTCTTCACCAAAATCCCGTATCCGGCGCCCTCGCTGCGTACCGTAAAGTACCCGGAGGGGACATAGGAGGCCGATGACAGGTAATTGTTGTTCTCTACCATCAACCGCACTTCCTGGATATAATCCTCTTCCAAGCCAGAATCCGTCAGGACGGCGGTGTAAACACCGGCTTCCGTCCCGGGGACAATCCGGGATATCTTGAATTCCGACGGAACCTTCCCGTCCTTCCCCATCAACCGTACCTGGCACTGCGGTGACTCTACGGCATAATTGAAGACATAGCCCGGCTCCTCCACCCGGAAGGAAACCTCCACGCTGGCCCCTTTTGAAAGGACCAGGGTGGTTTCCGATACGGAAACGGAAACAAGCCGGTCTGTCTTCTCCGGCTCCGGATTGTCAGGATGGCAAGCGGCCGCCACGAAAAGGGCGGCCAGCAGCGTCATCGGAATTCTCGACCAAGATTTCATGTCTATTCTTTCCAACGGATGGACTGAATCGCCTTCGCCGGCACTTTACAGGAAAGCAAATGCTTGTCCGTGACAAAGTTCACCATGGCATCCGCACTTCCCTCATTCAGCAGCAACAGCGCCTGGGATCCATCCGGATTCCGATACCACTGGTAGGTGAGTCCATCGGCTTCATATCCCTTGGTCCCCAGCCGCACGGCGCCCGGCAACAGGACCTTGGAGCAATGCGCTACGTTGTAATAATGACTGTTGCGCGTGATGCTCTTGTGGTCTTTTACCGACAGGGTGACCGCACCGAAACAAGTGCTGCATCCGCCCGGACGGTAGGGTTTCCGCTCACTGTCCAGCATCAGGTTCCACAGGGTGACCCCCTTGCCGAAACGGCTCAGCGTCCCCAGGAAAATGTCCCGGAAATCGTTGATGAGGCAGCCGTCGAAGGAATAGTTCCACGTGCCGATGGACGCCTCCGTGAAGTAGATGTCCTTGTCGGGGAAGGTGTTATGGATCTTGTCCAGCGTGGACACATGGCCCCCGTAGTTGTGCCAGGCGCTTCCGGCCACATACTGCGCCGCATCCGCATCTTCCAGGATATGGAGCGGATAGTCCCGCTGGGAGGCGATGTCATCGTAGTTGTAATTGTGGTCGAACAGCAGGATCTTGGCCTTGACACCTGCCGCACGGAACGCCGGGCCCAGCGCCTGCTTGATGAAGTCCCGCTGGTCCTCCCAGGGCATGTACAAGGACATGGAATTCCCCCGGTTCAACGGTTCATTCTGCAGGGTCACGGCATGGATGGGATAGCCCCGCTTCTCCATTTCCTGAATCCAGCGCACAAAATAGTCGGCATAATCCTGATAATACTCTGGATTCAGCCGGCCGCCCGTCCAACTGTCATAGGGAGCGCCGCTCTTTTCATCGATTTTCATCCACTTGGGGCAGCTCCAGGGCGAGGCGATGATCTTCACCGCCGGATTGATCCGGAAGATCTGGTCCAAGACCGGGAACAGCCATTCCTGGTCCAGCGGATGCACGGCGAAGTTTTCCATCCCCGGTTCATCGCACCAGGAGAACTCGTCCATAGAGAAGTCGGACCCGCCGATGCATATCCGGATAAGCGAGGAACCCAGGCCATCCTCCCTGCTGAACAGTTCCGTAAGGAAGGCGGTCCGGTCCGTTTCCTGCATAAGCAGTAGGTTGTAACAGCTGGCCTGGGTGATGGCCAGACCGAATCCGTCCACCTCCTGGAACGTCTCACCGCTGCGCTCCACCTTGTAGAAATGCACGTCCTCCGGTTTCTTCAGGGTGATCGTACTCTCGTCGAACCGCTTGCCCGCCACGGAAGTGGTGTACACGGTGGCGACGGGGCCGTCGGGCACCGGCGGGACGGGAGGTTCCGGATCGACATTGGGTTTCTCGCCGCAACCGGCAAAGAGGGCTGCTGCAAAGGAGAGAATCAGCGGGAACATTTTCATCGGCCTGTTTCTGTTATCATTCAACCGTAAAGGACACCGGTTCTCCGGAAGCGCTGTCGCCGGCCACCCAGAGCTGGAAATCGCCGGGCTCCACCTTCTTCACGCCGTCCAGGCCGTAAAATGCCAAGTCGGAGACGGGAATCCTGAACGTCAGATTCTTGCTTTCGCCGGCCTTCAGGGCCACACGGTCGAAAGCCTTCAACTCTTTCACCGGACGGGTGATGGAACCCACCAGATCGCGGACATACACCTGCACGACTTCCGTACCGTCACAATCGCCTGTGTTGACAAGCGTCAGGGAAACCGTAATGTCATCATCCTTTCCATACACGGCCTTGTCCAAGGCGATGCCGGAATAACCGAAGGTCGTGTAACTGAGGCCATAGCCGAAGGGGAACAGCGGATAGGCGCCGTAGTCCAGATAGTAGGACGTGTTCCCCAAGGATGTCTGGCCGGCTTCCATGCCGATGTCATCGAGAAGGGTTTCGCCATTGTAGGGCCGCCCGGTCATGTTGTGACTGTAGTAGAGCGGAGCCTGGCCGACGGTGCGGAGGAAGGTGACCGGCGTCTTGCCGGAAGGGTTCACGTCACCAAACAGGAGATTCGCCAGCGCGGGACCACCCATGGTTCCAGGGTGGAATGAGTAGAGCATGGCGTCGCAGTTCGGAAGGTCACGCTCGACGGTAAGCGGCCGTCCGGCCATCACTGTGGCCACGACCGGCTTGCCGGTGGCCATCAAGGCCGCGAGCAACTCGCTTTGGGAACCCTTGAAGTTCAGGTCGGCCAAAGCGTGGGCTTCACCGGAGAGGATGGCTTCCTCGCCCAGGAAAACCAGGACGACGTCGGCCCGGCGGGCCGCAGCGACCACATCCTGGAAAGCGTTCCGCTTTTCACGACTGTAGCGCAGGCCTGGGACATAGGTCACCTTGCCCGGGAAGCGCTCCTGAAGCGCTTTCAAGGGTGTGACCGTATGGGTCTTGTCTCCGTCGAAAGCCCAGGTGCCCAGCTGGTCGTGCGGGGCGTCAGCCATGGGCCCGGTCACCAGGATGGAACGGACGGCATCGGCCTTCAGGGGCAGCACACCGTCGTTCTTGAGCAGGATGGCCGATTCCTCGGCAGACCGCTGCGCAGCGGCCAGGTGCTCCGGGGCATACTGCACGGCGGCACCCTTCTCCACATCCACATACGGATGCTCGAAGAGTCCCAGCTGCACCTTTATCCGGAGAATGTTCCGAACGGCATCGTCGATGGCCGACTCCTTTACGGCGCCGGTCTTGACCAGCTCTTCCAGGTGCGACAGGAATCCATAGGTCATCATGTCCATGTCCACTCCCGCATCCAGGGCCTTCCGGGCCACGTCCTTGCGGTCCACACCGAATCCGTGGGCGATCATCTCGCCCATGGAATTCCAGTCGGTGACCACCAGGCCGTCAAAGCCCCATTCCCCGCGGAGGATGTCCTTCACCACGAAGGTGTTGCCGGTGGACGGCACGCCGTCATTGTCGTTGAAGGAAGTCATCAGCGTCATGGCGCCGGCCTCCACGGCCGCCTGGAACGGCGGCAGATAGACGTTCCGCAGCTGACGCTCGGTCAGGAACGTGCTGTTGTAGTCACGGCCGCCTTCCGCGGCGCCGTAGCCCACGAAATGCTTGATGCAGGCAGCCATGGACGTCGTATCCAGCTGCCGGCCCTGATAGCCGTGCACCATGGCTTCGGCCATCCGGGCGTCCAGATACACATCCTCGCCGCTGCCCTCGGCAATCCGCCCCCAGCGAGGGTCGCGGGCGATGTCCAGCATGGGCGAGAACGTCCAACGGACACCCTGCGCCGTCGCTTCGAGGGCTGCGATCCGCGCGCCTTCCTCCACCAGGGCGGGGTCGAACGTGGCGGCCAGGCCCAGCGGAATCGGGAACACGGTGTGATAACCATGGATCACGTCCCGGGCGACCAGCAGGGGGATGCTCAGACGGGACTCTTCCAGGCTGATGCGCTGGAACTCATTGACCTTCACGGGATCCACCTCATTCAGGATGGACCCGATCTGGCCCTTTCGGAGGGCGTCGGCATAGTTGGCCACATCGCCGCCAGCGGACACCTGGTTCATCTGGCCGATTTTCTCGGCCAGGGTCATCCGGGAGAGGAGCCGCTCGACACGCTGCTCGATCTCGGGGGTGGAACCCACCGTGGTGGTCTTCCGCTCCTGGCAGGAGACCACCGCGGCGAGGACCGCAAGCATCAGGATTCTGGTATGTTTCATGGTCTATTTCTTGGTGAATACGCGGACGAAATCAATCTCGTAGGTAGCGGGAAGCATCGATTCGCTCACCGTTCCGCCCATGTTTCCGCCCCAGGCCATGTTGAACTTGAGGTAGAAGGGGGCATCGAACGGCCAGGCATCGTAACCCTTGTTCTCATTCTTGAACACCAGGTGCTGTTTCCCGTCGATATAGAACTTCATCTCGGTCGCAGTCCATTCGAGCGCATACACATGGAACAGGGACGCCGCATCGGCAACCGGCTGCACGTGGGTCTTCTGCGTCCCCGCCGGCCAGTTGTAGGCGTTGCAGTGGATGCTGGAGGACGACTTGTTCTTGCCCTGCGTGGAAATGGCATACTCCATGATGTCGATCTCGCCGTCGCCGGGCCAGGTCTTGAAGTTCTGCGGCATCATCCAGAAGGCGGGCCAGCTGCCCGGGACGTCGGACACCTTTATACGCGCCTCGAACCAGCCGTAGGTCCAGGAACGCTTGGTGTTCATCCGAATGGAATAGACGGTGCCGCCTATCTTCTTCGCCTGGATCTTCAGGGTTCCGTCGGAAATGAACGCAAGGTCCTCCCCGTTCTTGGAACCGGCCACATACTCCTGCAGCTCGTTGTTGCCCCAGCCGCCGCCACCGGTCTCATACCACCAGTCGTCCAGCGAAGGCTTTCCGGCATCCTCGAACTCCTCGTGCCAGTTCAGCGCATAGCCTTCGGGGACCACGATCTCGCCCGGATCCGGCGGGAGATCCTCTTCGCTGAACCCCTGCGTGACAGGAACTTCCAGCGTCTTGGACCCATACCGGAAGGTGACGGTGTTCTCACGTACCTTGCCGGTCCGGTTGGTGGCAAGCGTGACCTTCACATCCGAGGTTCCCTTGATGCCACCCGAAGGGGTCACTGAGCACCACTCCTTGTCGGCCGCCGCAACGCCCCAGTCTCCGGTGGCATTGACGGTAAGGACAACCGTCTGCGCCTCATAGGAGGCATTCACGCTGGAGGGATTGACAGACAGTGTCACCTCGGCAGGCGGGGACGGGACCGGTTCCGATCCGCATCCGCAGGAGAAGTTGAGAAGGGTTGCCGCACAAAGCAGCAGCAACCCCCTCATTTCGGACAACAGTTTCATCTACTTCTCTTCCATGAAGATGATCTCACTCGCTTCGACGGTCGAGCCGATGGGGCTCCGGCCGAAGTCGAAGATGAGCATCACGTTGTCGCCGGACACGCTCTGCTTGAGACCGTGCTTGACATAGAGAAGCGTCTCTCCCGCCGTCAGTTTCACCTGGCCGTCATAGAAGAAGGAATGGATGTCATCGCTCTCTTCCGGATCGTTGGTGAGCTTCATGGTCACGGTCATGTCCTCATCGGCAGTCAGTCTCACGCTCAGGGCGTAAGTCTTGTCGGAGGAGGAAGCGATGTGGCTCTTGAGCTTGGTCTGACCCATCCATTCACTGCCGCCCACACCGTCCGGGATGGTCAGCTTGATGCCGTTGCCGGGCGTGATTTCATAGTCCGGGGTGATTCCGCCGGACCAGTCGCCCGGGGAGTACCAGGTCTCCACGTCCAGCGAGGCGCCGGCCCACAGATTGCCGTCCTTGTGCTCCTGGAAGATGATGTCCTTGGCCTCGATGGTCGAACCGACGGGGCTCCGGCCGAAGTCGAAGATGAGCATCACATTGTCGCCGGACACGCTCTGCACGAGATTCGCACGACGGTAGGTGAAGGGCTCGCCGGCGGTCAGTTTCACCTGCCCGTCATAGAAGAAGGAGTGGATGTCATCGCTCTCTTCCGGATCGTTGGTGAGCTTGATGGTCACTGTCATGTCCTCATCGGCGAGGAGGGTGACGCTGAAGTCGTAGAACTTGTCGGAAGAGGAGGCGATGTGGCTCTTGAGCTTGGTCTGGCCCATCCATTCGCTGCCACCGACACCGTCCGGGATGGTCAACGTAATGCCGTTGCCGGCGGTAATCTCATAATCCGGGGCGAGTCCGCCGGACCAGTCGCCCGGGGAGTACCAGGTCTCGACATCCAGCGTGGCAGCCTTCCAGAGGTTGCTTTCGCCATTCAGGTCGTACTCGGTCGGGTCGAGCGGTTCGACCGTCGGCACATCCGGGGTCGGGCCCACCTGGCCGTCCTTCGGTTTGAAGATAAGCTGCCAGGCAATCTTGCCCTCGAAGTAAGGCACAAGGACCAGCTTGTCCGCGGTGAGTTCCTTGATGTACAGCTTGGTAGGCTCGGAAAGCACCTCGGGTCTCGGCACATAGGTGAAGAACACGCCGGCCGGGAGCTCAATGTATTCACCGTTGTTGTCGGCGCCCAGGACATAGGTGGATTCCTTGCGCTCGGCGGGCGCGTCGTAGTCAGTCTTGCCGTCGCCGGAATAGCTGTGGCCGTCGGGCAGGTAACCGGCTTCCCAGTTGCAGTAGACGAGGCCGTCGGCACCCGGATCGAAGACATACTTGCCGTTCTTGAAGAAGGTGATTTCGTCGTCGGTCACGCCGAAGCTGTCCTTGTCGTGCGGAACGGCGCTCCACCACTCGGTCGGATTGCCCAGACCGGAGCCGCAGCCCATGTAGCCCTGGGCATCGTTGTCCAGGATCCAGGTCTTGCTCTCGAAGCCGAACAGCGGATCGGCCGAGTCGGGATTGGAGCCGAACGGAACGAATTCATAGTACCAGGAGATGCCGTCCTTGTTGTCGGGCGTAAAGACCGTGGCCATCAGCTTGATCTTCTTCTTCATCTCAGTGGTCTTGGTCTCCATCACCTGGTAGCGGGGCTCGGAAACGATGCTCTTGTGCGGAACATAGGAAAGCTCGCTGCCCGCCTCCAGCACGAGGAAGATCTCCTCGATACCGGCGTCGTTCCAGTTGTTCTCGAAGGTGTACTTGGACGTCTTCTCCTCGGTGGCGAAGAGGTAGTCCTCGTCGGCAGTCTTGTACTCGGACTTGTACTCGGAGCCCTTGTTGGCATAGGCCTGGCCGTCACCGGGGTCGAAGGTGTAGTTGCCCGCGGCGTCGAAGGTCATCACATCATCATACAGGAAGCCCTTCTTGCCGTTGGCCTCGCAGGACCACCAGCCCAGGGGATCGCCCACGGGGCCGCAGCCGAAGTGGCCGTTCTCGGAGCTGTTCCACACCCAGGCCACGGATTCGCCGCCGGAGATTGCCTTGACGTACGGGCTGGGATCGAACGGGTCGCGGTAGGTGTTGTCCAGGGTGAAGGTCTTCACCAGGGAACCCTGGGAAAGGCCGTTGGCATTGTAGGCCTTCACTTCCACGGTGTGCTCACCGGCTTCACGGAAGCGGAGGGTAACGTTGTTGTCGGTATAGGAGTACTTCTTGGAGGCCTTTCCGTCGATTTTCTGGTCGCCGAAAATCCACACGGGAACCACTCCCTTGTTGTTCATCACGAAAGTGACATAGTTGGTCGACTGGTCCACCGAGATGGTCACGTCCAGATCGGAAGCCTGAGGCAGTCCGGCCTGGTTCGGCACGGGATACTCAGGAGTGCAGGCGGCAGCGGAAACAGCCAGCGCCGCGATTGCGATGTATTGCCAGATTGTTTTCATGGTCGTTGCCGGGTATTAATAGTTGTTCTGAACGAGGTTCGGATCCTTGTCGATCTCGCCCTGCGGAATGGGCCAGTACTTCTTGTTCTCGGTCCAGTCGGTCTGGCGATACTCGTGGTTGGCCGCCTTGAGGACGGTCGGAGCCAGGCCGCTGCGGACGAGGTCCCAGTAGCGTTTGCCTTCGCCCACGAACTCCTTGTGACGCTCCTGGATGATGTCTTCGCGGGTCGCGCCCGTGTCGTGGCAGTTGGCGCGGTCGCGGACCTGCTGGAGGTAAACCTCGCCATTCTGTCCCAGGAGGACGGAAAGCTCGGCGGCATTCAGCAGGGTCTCGGCGTAACGGTAGATGCGCTCGTTGTTGCAGTAGTTGACGTTGTCGGAAGCCTTGTAACCGTGGTTGCCGCCTTCGCGGGCGATGTACTTGAGGTTCCAATAGCCCGTATCCTGCCAACGCGGGGTGTATTCCGCGCCGGGGTGCTTCTCGGCGTATTTCGCGAAGTTCAGGATGCCGCCGTCCTTGCGGATGTCGTCGTCGTCATACATGTCATAGGCCGACTTGGCGATGGTGCCGAAGCCCCAGCCTTCATGAAAGTCGGGCACGTTCTTCGGGGCGGGGATGCCGGTGAGGATGGAGTTCACCTGGCCGCCGGCGGCGATGGAGTTGCCCCAGTCGCGGATACCGCCTTCGGACATGTAGTTGATCTCCCAGATGGATTCAGGGCCCCACTCGCCGCTCTCTTCCCACATGCCGGCGAAGTCGGACACCAGGGAATACTGGCCGCTGGAAATGATCTCCTTCATATAGTTGAGGGCCGTCTGGTAGCGGGTCTGGTCGTTCTGGTACAGGACGGCCTCGGTGTACAGCATGTAGGCCATGGCCTTGGTCACGCGGCCTTCGTCGCCCACCGCCGCCTTCATGGGAAGGACGTTGGAAGCGATGGCGTCCTCGATGAGCTTGATGAAGTTCGCATACACCTCGTCGTGGTTCAACTGAGGGGCGATGTACGGGGCCTCCAGGAGCTCCTCCCAATAAGGGATGTTGCCCCAGAGCTTCCACAGCATGTTGTAGTAGTAGGCCATCAGGACCTTGGCCTCGGCCACATAGAGCTTCTTGGTGGTATCATCCACGCCTTCTGCCCCGTCCACGTATTTGATGAGCGTGGCGGCGCGGTTTATGCCGGAATAGTTGACCGTCCACATCTGGTTGGGAACGTCGGTGGAGGTGGCCGTGTAGTAGTGCGTCTTCACGATGATCGGCTGGTCGCCTTCGTTGGATCCGCCGGCGTACATGTCGTCGCCCATCACGTCGAAGATGAGGTGGAGGTTGTCATACTGGCCGAAAGCATAGTCGTACCACTCCAGGGGGTCGTAGGCGGCCACCAGGCACTGGAAAAGACGCTCCGGCGTATTGAAATACTCGTCAAGCGGTTCGGAACTGTTGTGCCGGGGATTGATGAAATCCTTGGAGCAGGCGGTCAGAAGGACGGCGAGGGCACTGAGTGCGAAAACTATCTTTTTCATATCCGTAGTCAATTAGAAAGTTACATTGACACCAAAGGTGACGGTCCTGTTCTGAGGATAGACACCGCGGTCGACGCCGACTTCCCTGAAGCCGCCGGAAACCTCCGGATCGCAACCGGTGTACTTGGTGAGCGTGAAAGCGTTCTCCACCTGGCCATACACTCTCAGGCGGGAGATGAAGGCATACTTGGTGAGGCTGGCGGGCAGCGTGTAACCCAGCTGGATGTTGCGGGCGCGGAGGAACGAGGCGTCTTCCATCCAGTAGTCGGAGACGCGGTAGTTCTCGTTGGCCGAATCAAAGGCGAAGCGGGGATACTTGTCGGTGGTACCCGGGCCCGTCCAGCGGTTGAGGATGGACTTGGGCAGGTTGATGTAGTACAGGTCGGTACGGCGGGTGACGTTGAGCGTCTGGGCGCCGAGCTGGCCCTGGAGGAGCATGCTGAAGTCGAAGCCCTTCCAGTCCATGGTGAGCGTGAAGCCGTAGGTCCAGTCAGGAATGCCCTTGCCGAGCTTCGTGCGGTCATTGTCGTTGATGACGCCGTTGCCGTCGATGTCCTTCCAGCGGAAGTCACCGGGCTGCGCGTTGGGCTGGATCAGCTGGCCCTCCGCGTTCACGTAGGCGTTGATCTCGTCCCAGGTCTGGAACACGCCGTCGGTCTTCCAACCCCAGAAGTACGGGAACACTTCGCCCACTTCGCCACGGGTCAGGGTGCCGATCTTGTGGCTGGAGGTGGTGATGTAGGAAGCGTCGTCGGCCAGATGGATGAGCTTGTTGCGGTTGTAGGAGGCGTTGAACTTGATGCCGTAGTTGAAGCTGTTCACGGCGCCGCGGAAACCGAGGTCGAACTCGATGCCGGAGTTGCGCATCGTACCCACGTTGCCGGTCGGAGCGGAGTCGCCGGCGTAGGTGGGCACCTGGAGGGCCATCAGCATGCCGGAAGCATCCTTGATGTAGTAGTCGACGGTGGCGGTGATCCGGTTGCCCAGGAGGCCGAGGTCGAAGCCGAAGTCGGTCTGGATGGACTGCTCCCACTTGGCGTTGGGGTTCGCGAGGCCGGAAGCCTTCACGCCGATGTTGACGCTCTCGGTGCCGTTCGCGCCGGAACCGAAGATGTAGTTGTTGCCGGACTGGGCGTACACGGCATACAGGAAGTCGCCGAGGTTGTCCTTACCGTTGACACCCCAGGAAGCGCGGAGCTTGGCCATGGAGATAATGGTATTATACTTCAGGAACTCCTCGTTCTTGATGTTCCATCCCAGGGAAGCGGACGGGAAAGTACCCCACTTGTTGTTGGGACCGAAGTGCGAGGAAGCGTCCCGGCGTACGGTAGCCTGGGCCAGGAAACGCTCGTCATAGTTGTAGGAGACACGGCCGAAGTAGGACAGGATGCTGTAAGGAATGGAATTCCAGCTTCCCCAGCCGTTGCGGTCACCGTCGAGCTGCTGGCCGAGGGTGTTGTTGACGCTGATCTTCCAGGGGTCGTCAGGATAGATGAGGCCCAGGGCGGAGGCGCCCACATTGGCGGAGGTGGACATGTAGGCCGACTGGCCCAGCACCACGTTCAGGGCGTGCTTGCCGAACGTCTTGTCGTACACCAGGGTGTTCTCCACCTGATAGCTGTAGTAGCGGTTCATGCTCTGGGAGGTGGAGGTGCCATAGTTCGTTTTCACGACGGTGGACTCGTTCCCGTTCTTGTCATACACCTTGCTCTCGGTGATCGTATCCAGGCTGTAGCTCTTGGAAGTCAGGAAATACTGCTTGGTGTAGCTGTGACCGTAGACATAGGAAAGGTCCAGGGTGATGGCGTTGCGGAACCGCAGGCCGTCGATCAGCTGGAGCTCGGTGGTCAGGTTGCCGACGATCTTGTCGGTGCTGCTGTAGCCGTGCGGACGGTCCAGCATGGCGATCGGGTTGGCCTGCTCGTTATAGACGCCGCCGTCGGCGATGAAGTAAGCCACACCGTCCTTGTTACGGATGATGTAAGGATAGCCGGCCGGATAGAGCGACTGGTAGCGGGCTTCTTCGGCGGCATCGGCATAGATGGGATCCAGCGGGGACATGCCCAGGGCGGAGCCCAGCGGAGAGCCGTATTCGGAGTTGGCCGAGATGCCGGCGGACTTGATGTGCGCAAAGGAAACCTGGTTGCTGAAGGTAAGCTTGTTCAGCCAGTTGCGGCTGGCGGACTCGTCGAACAGGGTGATGCCGATGTTCTCGCGCAGCGTCATTCTGTCATAGTAGGACTGGTCAAAGCGTCCGCCGAT
>JAEEGG010012609.1_pt1 | contig 18202 bp, 17 predicted proteins | sample 9134161 | NCBI WGS metagenome assembly JAEEGG01 (sample SAMN16246543, study PRJNA631951) | gut metagenome | biome: gut microbiome; feature: rumen; material: CR-attached | host: Bos | place: Iran: Karaj | collected 2018-10 | reverse complement strand
ATAGAAGCGATGTGCGCCGAATACGCCGAAGAAGATGCAGAGGAGAAGAGCTGCCACCCAGCTTCTCTCGCTGATGTTGTTATTGTCGAGATTTTCCATAGTTTTATTATTTGCCGGTGTTGCCCGGATAGGCTTCAAGTGCTTTCTGCAGGACGATGAGGGCCTGCTTGAGGTCGTCCTTCTTGAGGACGTAGGCTATGCGGACCTCGTTGCGGCCGAGGCCGAGCGTGGTGTAGAAACCGCTGGCGGGAGCCATCATAACCGTAGCACCTTCGTAAGTGAAGTCGGTGAGGCACCAGGCGCAGAATTTCTCGGCATCATCCACCGGAAGCTTGGCGACGGTGTAGAACGCACCCATAGGGATGGGGGAGTAGACTCCCGGAATCTTGTTGAGACCGTCGATGAGACAGTTGCGCCTCTCTACATATTCCTCGTAGGTATCGATGCCGTACTGCTCGGGAGCGTCCAGCGAAGCCTCAGCGGCAATCTGGCCGATGAGCGGGGGCGACAGCCTGGCCTGGCAGAACTTCATCACGGCTTTGCGCAGCTCCTTGTTCTTGGTGATGAGGGCGCCGATGCGGATGCCGCACTCGGAGTAGCGTTTGGATACGGAGTCGATGAGCACCACGTTCTGCTCGATGCCTTCCAGGTGGCAGGCGCTGATGTAGGGCGAGTTGGTGTAGATGAACTCGCGGTACACCTCGTCGCTGAAGAGGTAGAGGTCGTATTTCTTGACAAGGTCACGGATCTGGTTCATCTCGGCCCTCGAATAGAGGTAACCCGTCGGGTTGTTGGGGTTGCAGATGAGGATGGCCTTGGTGCGCTCGTTGATGAGCTCCTCGAACTTGTCGACCTTCGGCAGGCAGAAGCCCTCGTCGATGGTGGTCACGACAGTGCGGATGACGGCGCCGGCGGAGATTGCGAATGCCATATAGTTGGCGTATGCGGGCTCCGGAACTATGATCTCGTCACCGGGGTTTAGGCAGGACATGAATGCGAACAGCACGGCCTCGCTTCCTCCGGTGGTGATGATGATGTCGTCAGCGTCGAGGTTGATGTTGAACTTCCTGTAATAGCCCACAAGTTTCTCACGGTAACTGCGATAGCCCTGGCTCGGACTGTACTCCAGCACCTTGCGGTCGATGTTGCGGATGGCGTCTATCGCGACCTGGGGAGTCGGAAGGTCCGGCTGGCCGATGTTGAGGTGATAGACCTTGGTGCCTCTTGACTTGGCCTGTTCGGCCAGAGGGGCAAGCTTGCGAATCGGGGATTCGGGCATCCTTTTGCCGCGATTGGAAATTGTAGGCATCTGACGTTTCGTTATTGTTAGTGCGGACAAAGATAATTATTTTGATTAACTTTAAAGGTTTTAAATGCTAAGCGTTATGAGAATAATGACAAGTCTCTGCACTCTGGCGTGCATAGCCGCTGCAACACTGGCCTGCACTCCCAAGGAGCCTGCAAAATATCTTGCCCTCGCATTCGACGACGGCCCCAACCTGACCACCGAATCCGCGATGCTGGACGTCCTTGAAAAATACGGCGTGCCGGCCACCTTCTTCGTGATCGGCAGCAACATCAACGACGATACCGCCGAGAATATGAAAAGGGCGGTGAAGATGGGTTGCGAGATAGGCAACCACTCCTTCACCCATTCACAGATGGCCCGTATGGACGAAGATCAGGTCAAGGAAGAGATAGAAGCGACATCGGATATGATCGAGAAAATCACTGGCACCCGTCCGAAATTCTTCCGGCCTCCGTACATCAACGTGAAGCCCGAGATGTACGACTGGATAGACCTTACCTTCATCTGCGGCAAGGGATGCAACGACTGGGTGGCATCAGTTGGCAAGGAAGATCGCCTTAAAGGCATCCTTGAAAGCGCCGAGCCGGGAGCCATCTACCTGCTTCACGACTTCGAAGGCAACGAAGCCACCGTCGAAGCCCTCGATGAGGCCATTCCGATGCTCCTGGAGCAGGGTTACACTTTTGTTACATTATCTCAACTATTTGAAAAACAGAAACATACGCCTGACGGACACACGCTCTACAACGTAGTCCCCGACGAGAGAAAAAAGTAGGCTGAATGCGTCGTCTCTGGGAGCTTTTCTGGATTTTCTTCAAGATCGGAGCCTTCACTCTGGGCAGCGGATATGCCATCGTGCCCGTGATAGAGCACGAGATAGTCAATAAGCGCAAGTGGTTCGACCTCGAGGATTTCCGCGACCAGTTCACGCTGGCCCAGTCGGTACCCGGTCCTTTCTCCCTCAACACCGCAGTCTTCGTAGGCTACAGGATGAAGGGTTTCTGGGGGGCGTTCTTCGCAGTGGCAGGGCTTGTGGTCCCCACCTTCGCCATAATGCTGGTGGTGGCCATATTCCTGACCGGCATCCGCGACAACGAGATCGTGGCCGCGGCCTTCAAGGGACTGCGTCCCTGCGTGGTGGGGCTCATCGCCGTGCCGTGCGTGAAGATGCTCATCAAAATGAACGTGTGGCAGATGGCACTGGGCTGCGCGGCCCTTGCCCTGATCTGTTTCACGGGGCTATCCCCGATATATATGCTGATTTTCGGCGCAGTGCTCGGCATAGTGCTCTGCTGCGTCGGTAAAAAGGAGGAAATGAAGCAATGATCTACTGGCAGCTTTTCCTCTCATATCTGAAGATCGGCTTCTTCGGCTTCGGTGGCGGATATGCCATGATAAGCCTGATAAGCAACGAGATAGTGACGCAGCGCGGCTGGATCACCGAAGCGCAGTTCGCCGATATTGTAGCCGTGTCGCAGATGACGCCCGGCCCGATAGCCATCAACTGTGCTACCTATGTAGGCTATACGGTCACCGGCAATGTGTGGGGCTCCCTGCTCGCTACCATAGCCTGCTGCCTACCTCCGATGACCATCATGCTTGCGCTGGTGATCTTCTACCGCAGCGTAAAGGACAACCGCTATATGCGCGGCGCGCTGACTTGGATGAGGCCCGTGCTGGTGGGTATGATAGCAGCCGCGGCGATTATGTTCATCAACCGGGAGACATTCTTTCACTGGAGCAGCGTAATCATTTGCCTGGTAAGTTTCTACGCTGTCTGGAAAAAGGTCAATCCTATATATGTAATGTTTGCCGCAGCGGGAGTGGGGATACTGCTCTACGGTGTGGTGATGTAGCTATATGCAACAGCTATGATAGAAGTTTTCTGCAAGAACACCGGAACCAAGAAGAACTTCAAGGAGGGCACTACCCTGCTGAAGATGGTCCGTGAATTCGAGTTCGACAAGCCCTGCGACATCCTGGCCGCAAAGGTCAACCACGTTGTGGAGGGGCTCAAATATGCAGTGTACAACAACAAGGAAGTCGAGTTCCTGGACTACCGGAGCTACGGTGGCCGCAACGTCTACTGCCGTTCGCTCTGCTTCCTGACCTGCAAGGCGGCGAAAGACGTTTTTCCGAACTGCAAGGTGGTTCTGCGCCGTCCCATTTCCAAGGGCTACTACTGCATTGTGAACAAGGGTGACGGTACAGAACTGACCGCCGACGACGTGAAGCGGATCAACTCCCGGATGAAGAAGCTCGTTGCCCGCAACATCGCCTTCTACCGCCACGAGGTGAGGGTGCCGGAGGCCATCGAACTCTTCCGCAGGCTCGGCTATGAAGACAAGGTGAAGTTGCTCGAGACCAGCGGCGACATATATATCGGTTACTATACCCTCGACGGCACTGCGGACTTTTTCTATGACGCGCTTGTTCCGAGCACCGGCTACCTGAAGAAGTGGGATCTCAGCTTCTTCCAGAACGGAATGCTGCTTCGCGTTCCCGACCGTCACCACCCCGAGTCGCTGGCGCCTTTCTTCTCCCAGCCCAAGACTTTCGAGGTGTTCTCGGAGATGCAGAAATGGAACCGCATTATGAAGCTCGACAACGTGGGCGACGTGAACAAGGCCTGCCTCGATGGCAAGGTGTCGGACCTGGTGCAGATTGCCGAGGCCCTGCAGGAGAAGAAGATAGTGCAGATTGCGGAGGAGATCGAGCGCCGCTTCTACTCAAAGGATCCGGTGCGGGTGGTGCTCATCACAGGCCCGTCAGGCAGCGGCAAGAGCACCTTCTGCAAGAGGCTCAGCGTGCAGCTGATGGCCTGCGGACTGCGTCCGATATCGTTCTCGACCGACGACTATTTCGTGAACCGTGTGGAGACTCCGAAAATGCCCGACGGCAGCTATGACTTCGACAATTTCGACACTGTCGACCACGATTACCTTCAGGCCGACCTGATGAAACTTATCGCGGGAGAGGAGGTTGAAGTTCCGCAGTACAATTTCGTGACTGGATTGCGCGAATTCAACGGGAAGAAGCTGAAGATGGAGGAGGGGACGGTCCTGCTGATAGAGGGCATCCACGCCCTGAATCCGCGTCTCACCGACCGGGTTCCTGCATCGGCCAAGTACAAGATATTCATCAATACCATAACCAGCATCTCGCTGGACGACCACAACTGCATACCTACAAGCGACAACCGGCTTCTGCGCAGGATCGTGCGCGATTTCAACAGCGGTGCTTTCTCTGCACAGGAGACCATTTCCAACTGGCCGATGGTGCGCCGCAACGAAGTCAAGTGGATTTATCCGTTCCAGGAGGAGGCCGACGTGCTATTCAATTCGGCATATCTGATGGAATTCGCCGTATTCCGCGTACACGCGGAGCGCATCCTGGCCACGGTGCCCAGGAACTCGCCTGAATACGGGGAGGCTCACCGCCTGCTGGACTTTCTGCACTACTTCGTGCCGGTATCCGACAAGGAGATCCCGCCTACGTCTTTCATGCGGGGATTCCTTGGGTAATATGTAGTTATTTCCGTTTTTATTGCTACATTTGCGGCCGTTGAACGGTCCGGTAGCTCAGCTGGATAGAGCAACAGCCTTCTAAGCTGTGGGTCTTGGGTTCGAATCCCAACCGGATCACGGAAAAAGCCGGTGTGAAACCGGCTTTTTCCGTGCCCGGTTGGGATGGATTTCACCCCCTGTCGCTTCGCGACATCCCCCTCAAGGGGGTTATGCCGGAACCTGCTTCGCAGAACCCGGGTGGCTCCGTGGCTCGTGTCCTTCGGACACATCCCACACTCCGCCACGGCGCTGATGCGCCCTGATAATTGAACGATGGAAGCTTTTTTCACCAAAGTGTGGAAGACGGATGTGGCCTAGAAAGCGTAGGTGGCCGGTTGCCCTTCCACAGTGCCCGTTCTAAGGCCAGTGTGGAAGGGGCACAGGCCCTGCAGATACCCGCAGAAGGGTTCATCCTTCCACACTTTGGCGGAAATGAGCAAAATGGCTGGAATGTAAGGAAGCTGCTGGGTATGGCGTCAGGGCAGCGGCGTAAAGGGCACTGGCGCGAGGGCGAGAGAGCGTCTGAGCGGAGTACGCCGCCCGGGAGCGACGATGTCTGAGCCACGTTAGGGCTGGACTGAGTTTGAGACAGGCCAGTAATTGCCTGTCGAAGACGAAGGACAGGACTAAAAGGGCGAGTTCGTCGCGACAGGCGGACGCAGCGCTAGACGCCGCCCGAGCGTCTTTGTGCCCTCCAAGCCGCTACCCTGCACCAGCAGCCGTGAACGAGCTTCCCGAAGACCTTGCTTTCCTGCGTTACTGGCGTAGCCGCTGCCCTGCACCAGCTGCCGTTCTGCGCGATTGAACAGAGCATTTAATTGTATTTTTTTATAAAAATGCACAAATTTGCGCCCAATATTCGACTGCAATGATTACGTTCCTTTGTTGCATCACCTTCCTCATTGCCGGATTCTTCACATACGGCAGATTCGTAGAAAAGAGACTCTTCCACGCAAAACCCTCCCGCGAGACACCGTGCTTCCGCATGCGCGACGGAGTCGACTATGAGCCGATGAAGACCTGGAAGGTCTACATCATACAGTTCCTGAACATCGCCGGTCTAGGCCCCATCTTCGGAGCCATCCTCGGAGCCGCATACGGCCCGATGGCCTACCTCTGGATCACGCTGGGCTGCGTGTTTATGGGAGCCGCCCACGACTACTTCAGCGGAATGATGTCCATCAGGGCAAACGGCCGCAGCATGCCGGTCGTAGTCGGCCAATACCTCGGCCACGGAGCCCGCAAGTTCATGAACGTCTTCCTGGCATTCACCCTCATCTGCGTGGGCTGCTCGTTCGTCACCGGCCCCGCCGACCTTCTCAACAGCATGCTGCCCGTCAGCAAACTCTTCTGGGTGATCGTGATCTTTGCATATTACATCCTTGCGACACTGCTTCCCATCAACAAGATAATCGGCAAGATATATCCCGTCTTCGGCCTACTGTTGCTCTTTATGGCTCTTGCAGTCGGGGGAGCGATGATAGTAAGGCACATCGGAGGCAACCTGCCGATGCTGGAACTCTCAGCCGACTCTTTCCGCAACTACCATTCACAGCCCGACAAGTTCATCCTCTTCCCGATGATGTTCGTCGTGATATCCTGCGGAGCCATCTCAGGCTTCCATTCCACCCAGTCGCCGATGATGGCACGCTGCATCCAGAACGAGAAGTACGGCCGCACGGTGTTCTACGGTGCGATGATCACCGAAGGCATCGTAGCGATGATCTGGGCAACAGCCGCCATCAACTATTTCGGAGGCCCTGCAGGCCTGAACGCAGCGGCTGCTGACGGCAACACGCCCGCCATAATAGTCAATACCCTATGCAACGAATGGCTCGGAAAAGTAGGAGCGGTGATAGCCATCCTCGGCGTCGTGATCTGCCCCATAACCTCCGGTGACACAGCCTTCCGCAGCCTCCGCCTGATGCTCGGAGACGTGATGAAAGTCAATCAGTCCCCTGTGCGCAACCGTCTGGTGCTTGCACTGCCCGTCTTTGTCGTAGCTGCCATCCTGTGCATGGCCGACTTCAGCGTCCTTTGGAACTACGTCGGCATCTGCAACCAGACAGTAGCAACCGTGATGCTCTGGACCTTCGCCAAATATCTCTCGAAGAGCCTCAAGCATCTGTTCTTCTCGATTCCTGCGACATTCCTCACATATGTCTGCGTGTCATACTTCCTGATAGCACCGCACGTCAACGGAGGCCTGGCTCTGAATCCGGCCATAGGTTATGTAGTGGGCGGTGTCGCGACCATCGCTGCATTTGCCACCTTTGGCCACTACAGCTACAGGCGCCGCAAGACAAAAATCCGCCGCCGATTAATTGCGGAACGAAAATTGCTGCAAGACGGAACCAAATAATATCCTAACACTAATCGAATAATGAAAAAAATCCTCTTTATGCTCATAATGGTGGCCGCAGTGGTCGCCTGCCAGAAAAAAAACGCAGTAACCGCTGAAATCGACCAGAACGGAGACTGCATATTCCAGAACTCAGTGGTCTGCTTCAGGCTTCCGGGCGCAGGCAACCCCGTCGTTACTGACGGCGTTGAAGCAATACTCAAGACAATGGACAAGAAGGAAGTCATACTCAAGGACCGCAAGTCGGCACTGGCAGCGAGCATGAACGACGGAGGTTCCGCTCTCCTGGTGAACGATTCGCTCGTTTTTCCTCACGAGAATTTCGACTCATTCGAAATCGTCGAGCAGACTCCCACACACGTGATATTCACCCTGCATTATCCCAAGTGGGAGGTAGGAGAGGACAGCGTGAGCCTTACCCGTACCATCACTCTCCGTGAGCCTGCATACACCTTCAAAGTCAAGGATGTCTATGATATCCGCAACGGCCAGGACATAACAGTGGCGACCGGTTTCGCAAAGCGTGGAGTCGAAAAATATGAAAGCGGCGAAGATTACATCGCAGCCTGGGAAAGCGTTGCTTCGGAAGGCAACATCGGCGTAGGCTTCGTTATGCCTATGACAAGGGATTTCTTATTCGAAGGTCCCCAGGACCACGCCATTGCGATCTTCAAGACCAAGTCAGGCCGTCCCGTAGAATATGCGATGGGAAGCTGCTGGAGCAATGGAGTTATTTCGAGCTTCGACCACTGGGTGGAACAATTCCGCCTCTAATCCTTTTTCTTTTCGGATTTAGCGGCAGCCAGATTGATGGCTGCGACAAGTGCGGCCCCGACGAGCATCCAGATTATCGCTGATGCAAGTTGCGGGTCGCCTGCATATTGCCCTGGCAGCAACGGACGGTCGGTGCCGGCGGCAAGGGTTTCCTTCCAGGGCCACACCTTGAGCAGCGAGCCGCACATAAGGCCGCAGAGCAGGCTGAGGGTGGCGTTGTAGTAGTTCTTCAGAAGCCAGGAAAGGAAGTGGGAGAAGCACAGCAGACCAACGGCGGCTCCTATTGTGAAGACCAGCAGCACCACGATGTTCAAGTCGGTGACGGCGTCAAGCATAAAGGCATATTTGCCCAGGAGCAGCAGTATGAAGCTTCCAGAGATACCGGGGAGGATCATCGTGCAGAATGCCAGGGCTCCGCACAGGAAGATAAAAGGCAGGCTGTCGGGAGTGGTGGCGGGAGTCGCAACGCAGATGAAGACCCCGAGGGCCGCTCCGATTACGAAACCGATGGCATTGGAGATGCGGAACTTGCCCGTTTCCTTCATAATGAATACGGTGGAAACCAGTATCAGTCCGAAGAAGAACGACCAGAGGGGGATGGGATGCGTTTCAAGCAGGTACTGGATGAGCTTGGCCAGAGAGAAGATGCTTATGACGACTCCGGCGAATACCGCCAGCAGGAAATTGCCGTTGATCTTCTTCCAGAATTCCTTGAACTTGCCTTTGAAGAACAGTTTCACGGCCTCGCCGTCGAATGATTTCAGTGAATCGACGAGCTCCTTGTAGATGCCTGTCAGAAAGGCGATCGTGCCGCCTGAAACACCGGGAATTACGTTGGCCGCTCCCATCAGCAGACCGTCCAGGGCCAGGACAAGATAAGACTTGATGCTTCTCATACGGCAAAGATATCTGATTTGTCTTGTTTTTATTTATTTTTTTGCAATCTTTGCGACGCAAAATATAAATACAATATTTATTATACCATACCCATCATAACGCTGCCTAATGAAAGACTCAAATTTCATCATCAGTCTGGACCATATCTCAAAGTGGTTCGGAGACAAACAAGTTCTGAATGATGTCAATTTGCATGTTAAGAAAGGTGAATTCATCACCATTCTCGGTCCGTCCGGTTGTGGAAAGACCACACTTCTCAGAATCCTAGCAGGTTTCGTAACCCCGGACGAAGGTACGGTAGAAATAGGCGGAGAGCAGATGAACTCGATCCCGCCTTACAAACGCCCGGTCAACACGGTATTCCAGCGCTACGCGCTTTTCCCTCATCTCAACGTTTACGACAACGTCGCTTTTGGCCTCAAGCTCAACAAGGTTCCCGAGGCTGAGATCGAGCAGCGTGTCCGCAAGGCCCTCAAGATGGTCAATATGACCGACTACGAGTGGCGCGACGTAGAGTCGCTCTCAGGCGGACAGCAGCAGCGTGTGGCTATAGCCCGTGCCCTTATCAATTCCCCTGAGGTGCTTCTCCTCGACGAACCTCTTTCTGCCCTTGACCACAAGATGCGCAAGGATATGCAGATCGAGCTCAAGGAGATCCACGAGAAGCTGGGCGTGACATTCCTCTATGTGACGCACGATCAGGAAGAGGCCCTGACTCTGAGCGACACCATCGTCGTGATGAACGACGGCGTGATCCAGCAGGCCGGCACTCCGATCGACATATACAACGAACCCGTCAATGCGTTCGTGGCAGACTTCATCGGCGAGAGCAACATCCTCGACGGTACGATGATCTGCGACCGCAAGGTCAATTTCCTCGGCCACGACTTCGACTGCGTGGACGAAGGTTTCGGCGAGAACAATCCTGTGGACGTAGTGATCCGTCCGGAAGACATCTACCTGATGGAGGCTCCCAACAAGGCCGGCCAGTTCGAGGGTACCGTGCAGTCCTGCGTTTTCCAGGGCATCCACTACGAGATAACAGTCATCACCGACGAGGGTTACGAGATCGTGATTCAGGACTACAATCCCTTCGAGGCCGGAATGAAGGTGGCTATGATCATCAAGCCCCAGGACATCCAGGTGATGAAGAAAGAGCGCACCTGCAACACCTTCGAGGGCAAGCTGGTTGACGAGACACACGTGGAGATGCTCGGCATCACCTTTGAATGCCTTCCCCAGGAGCTCTGGCAGGGTGAGAAGGTCGACGTCCTCGTCGATGTCGATTTCGACAAGGTCGACCTGCTCGACGACATCGACAATGCCGAACTGGTGGGTGACGTCCGCTTCATCCTCTACAAGGGCGACCACTATTACCTCACTGTTATGACTGAGGACCGCGACAACGTCTATGTGGCCACCAACGACGTATGGGACGAGAGAGACCTTGTCGGCATCAAGATACTTCCCGAAGACATCCGCGTCCGCAAAGCTGAGAAATAGAGATGGGAAAGATCAAACAGTTTTTCGGCCGTCGCAGCAGCTGGAGCATCCCTTACCTGATCTTTATGCTGTTCTTCATAGTGCTTCCTCTGGTGCTGGTAGTGCTCTATGCCTTCCGTGACCCTTCAGGCAGCTTTACGTTCGAGAACGTGCGTACATTCATCAACGAGAAGGAGTCTGTCAACACACTGCTCTATTCCATCGGAATCGCCCTCATCACTACGATTATCTGCATCCTGCTGGGCTATCCGGCAGCTTACATACTCAGCAATTCGAAGTTCCGCAGCGCTTCGGTGATGGTGGCGCTGTTCCTCATACCGATGTTCATCAACGTGCTTATGCGCACCCTGGCCACCGTGGCCCTCTTCGGCTTTATGAAGGTGCCGCTGGGGCAGGCTACGCTGATCTTCGGTATGGTCTACAACTATCTGCCGTTTATGATCCTGCCCATCTACACAGTGCTCCAGAAGATTGACAAGAGCTACAGCGAGGCTGCGCAGGACCTCGGCGCCGACAATGTCAAGGTCTTCACCAAGGTGACGCTTCCGCTGTCGATGCCCGGCGTGGTCAGCGGCATTATGATGGTGTTTATGCCCACGATATCCACCTTCGCCATTGCGGAGCTGCTGACGATGAACAACATCAAGCTTTTCGGTACCATCATCCAGGAGAACATCAACAACGGTATGTGGAACTACGGTGCGCTGCTGTCGCTGATTATGCTCATCCTGATCGTGGTGACCAACCTGTTCAATGACGACAAAGAAGAGGCTTCGGCCGCGGGAGGACTGATATGATGAAGAACTTCCTTGCCAAAGCTTACGTCTGGATACTGCTCGTGCTGCTGTACGCGCCGATGATCGTCATCGCCGTCTTCTCGTTCACCGAGGCCAAGGTGCTCGGCAACTGGACCGGCTTCTCTACCGGCCTTTACCGCTCGCTTTTCACCAGCGGCCAGCACGAGGCCCTGATGGCCGCAGTGCTCAACACCCTCATCATCGGTCTTGTGGCTTCGATAGTTTCGACTGCCCTCGGCACAGTTTCGGCCATCGGCATCTACAACCTGCGCAACAAGCGCTTCAAGTCGGCGATGAACACTATGAACAACATTCCTATCCTGAACGCCGACATCATCACCGGCGTGTCGTTGTTCCTGCTGTTCGTGAGTCTCGGCGTCACCCAGGGCTATGTGACCCTGACCATCTGCCACATCACCTTCTGCACCCCGTATGTCGTGCTCAGCGTGATGCCGCGCCTCAAGCAGATGAATCCCAACACCTTCGAGGCAGCCCTCGACCTTGGCGCCACGCCGTCGCAGGCCCTTCGCAAGGTGATCCTGCCGCAGATTAAGAGCGGTATGGTGAGCGGCTTCTTCCTGTCGTTCATCCTTTCTATCGATGATTTCGAAGTCAGTGTCTTCAACGTCGGCACCAACGGCCTTCAGACACTGTCGACTTATATCTATGCAGATTCACGAAAAGGTGGCCTTACCCCTGAGCTGCGCCCGATGATTACCATCGTGTTCATCGCTGTGCTCGCTGTCCTGATAGTTATGAATCTGCGTGCTAAACCATCTAATCAATCTAATTCCCAGAAATGAAAAAACTCTTGAGCATTGCACTCTGCTTCGTGTGTGCAGTGGCGCTTTGCGCTTGTTCCGGCGGACAGTCTGCCGACAGGGCGCATCAGCTGAAAATTTACAACTGGTCTGATTACATCGACGAAGACCTCCTCGACGAGTTCGTGGATTGGTATTATGAACAGACCGGGGAGAAAGTGGAGATTATCTATCAGGTTTTCGACATCAATGAAGTGATGCTCGCAAAGATAGAAAGGGGACAGGCCGACTACGACCTTGTATGTCCGTCGGACTACATCATAGAAAGGATGATCAACCACGGTCTGGCTCTGCCGCTCGACCGCAACTACGGCTCGACTCCTGACTATACCAAGAATGTGGCTCCCTTCGCCGTCGAGGAGTTCAACGCTATGAACACCCCCGGCAAGAACGCCAACGACTATTCAGTGCCTTATATGTGGGGAACCGTCGGCTTTATGTACAACGAGAAGTACGTGGACCGCTCGGAGGTTTCGACCTGGGGCGCCATCCTGAATCCTAAGTTCGAGCAGAAGCTCTTTATGAAGGACGCTTTCCGCGACGTCTACAGCCCGCTGCTGATCTATATCAACAGCGAGGGTATCGCCAACGGCACCGTCGACGCCAAGAAACTGATGTATGATGTCAGCGACGAGTCCATCGCCAAGGTCGAGGCTCTGCTTATGGAGGCCAAGAAGAATGTTTCCGGCTGGGAGGCTGACTTCGGCAAGGAGATGATGACGCAGGAGAAGGCCTGGGTCAACTGGACCTGGTCGGGCGACGCGATGTGGGCCATCAACGAGGCCGGAGACGTGGGAGTGAAGCTCAACTATGTGGTTCCCGAGGAGGGCAGCAACTGCTTCTTCGACGGCTGGGTCATTCCCAAGTATGCTGTCAACACCAAGGCTGCCAACTATTTCATCAACTATATGTGTATGAGCGAGAATGCCATACGCAATATGGATGTCATCGGCTATGTGAGCGTCATCGCTACTCCCGAGGTGCTCGAGAGTCAGATTGAGCTGGCGAAAGATTTCCGTTACTCGGAAGTTGTCGACGCTTCGTACTTCTTCGGTCCCGAGGCCGACTCTGTGCTCCTCAATCCGATTTTCTATCCTGACAAGTCCGTTATGGACAAGTGCGTCATTATGCACGACACCGACCAGGACACCGAGAAACTGCTCAAGATGTGGTCGAGGGTCAAGGGTGACAACCTGAACGGCACCATCCTCGTGCTCATCGCAGTCGTTGTGGCAGCCCTCGTGGTATGGTCAGTCATTAAAGCCAAAAAGAATAAATCACGCCGTAAAGGCAGCAAAAAAAGAAAATAAGATGAAGAAGGTATTTGTTATCGCCGTCGCCCTTCTGGGCTTTGCAAGCGGCCTTTCTGCCCAGACTCTTGGTTTCACAGCCAATGAGGAACTGATGACCAAGTATGTGTGGAGGGGTATGATGCCCGGTAATTTCCCCACTATGTTCTCTCCCGGCGGAGCTACCGACGTCGGCCTGAACTTCACCAGCGCGGATGAGAATTTCTATGCCGAGACTTATTTCTGGACTTACCAGTCGATGAATGTGCCTATGCACTATTCTGAATACCAGTTCACTATCTATACCGAGTTCCACGGCGTGCACCTCGAGTGGAACAATTATTTCGGAGATATGGGCGAGGTCGGAATCGGATATACTCTTCCGGGTGCCGTGCCGGCTTCCTTCACTTTCTACACCAGCCTCTACGGCGACGACTACGACGAGACTGACACCAGGCGCAACTTCTCCAATTATATGGAGCTGGCCGTGCCCTACAATGTCGGCAACTGGGATTTCCAGCTGACCGTAGGCGCCGTGCCGCGCAAGTCCGTATACTACGAGAGCGACGGCTTCGGCTTCAGCAACCTTTTGCTCCAGGCCGGCTACACTTTCGAGATCAACGACATACTGTCAGTGCCCGTCAAGGCAGTGGGCGGCTACTCGCCTCTGTACAAGACTCCGCTGTACTACGCGACCGTGGGTCTGAGCCTGGCTCTGTAGTCAGTTCGAGCATTCTCACAAAAATGCCTGGCGATATGCCGGGCTTTTTTATTATCTTTGATTAATACATTTTGACCTATGGACGCTAAGACTAAAGAATATTTCAAGAGCGGCAAGTTCTTCAAGGAATTCCTCATTATGACATTGGGAATGATGGTTGCCGCGGTTGCAGTGCATTATTTCCTCCAGCCCAGCAAGCTGATCGTCGGTTCGATCTCCGGTCTTTCCATCGTGATTTTCAGGATCACCGGCATTCCGGTTTCGGCCCTGACTTTCATCATCAACGTCATCCTGCTGGTGCTGGCGTTTATATTGATAGGCAAGGAGTTCGGCGCAAAGACTGTTTATACCGCGCTGGTGCTGTCGCCGTGGCTGTGGCTCTTCGAGGCCATCGACAAGCGCTTCAACATCGACCCGAGCAAGCTCTTCGACTGGGCCGGCGGCGATATCGACTACTGGTTCTACCTGTTCTGCTTCGTGCTCATCCTCAGCCTGTCGCAGGCCATCCTGTTCCGTATCAACGCTTCGACGGGCGGTCTTGACATCATCGCCAAGATCGTGAACAAATATGCCCACATCGACATCGGCACGTCGGTGACTGTGGCCGGAGCGATCATCTGCTGCTCGGCTTTCGCCGTCCCCGGCAATTCGCTGTACCTGGTGTTTATGGGCTTCATCGGCACCTGGATCAACGGTATGATGGTGGACCACTTCACTGCCGGCCTGAACGCCCGCAAGCGCGTGTGCATCATCTCCCCGCGCTATAAGGAGCTGCAGGACTACATCGTGCACGATCTGGTGCGCGGCGTGACTCTCTATGAGGTGACGGGCGGCTATTCCAACGAGAAGAAGGTGGAGCTTGAGGCTATCCTGACCAACGAGGAGTTCGCCAAGCTGATGGAGAAGATCCGCGTCGAGGACATCCCCGTCTTTATGACCTCAGGCCGCGTCACCGAAATCTACGGCACCTGGCACCAGCACAAGCGCAACGCCTACAAGCACGACCGCCACGAAATAAAACAGATGTAGCGAGGGCAGAACTATGATTGACGATATTCTGAAATTCAATGAGCGCTTCGTGGCCGAGAAGGCATACGAGCCGTTTATAACCGATAAGTTTCCGGCAAAGAAGCTGGCGGTGCTCACTTGTATGGACACGCGTCTGACGGAGCTGCTGCCGCAGGCGCTGGGGCTTCGCAACGGCGACGCAAAAATCATCAAGAATGCGGGCGGACTGGTGCTGTCGCCGACGGACTCTGCGATCCGGTCGCTGCTGGTGGCCATTTATGAACTCGGAGTGGAGGAGGTGATGGTAGTGCACCATTCGACCTGTGGCGCCTGCCATATGAGCTACGACGAATTCAAACCCCATATGCTGGAGCGCGGAGTGTCTGAGGCTACGCTGGCGGAGTGGGAGTCGCAGGGGGTCGCCGAGTGGCTGGAGGGCTTCCACGACACGGAAGCTTCGGCGCGGCGGACTGTCGCTGCCATCGTAAACCATCCCCTCGTACCTAAGGACGTCACCGTGCGCGGATTCATCATCGATTCCGTCACCGGCGCCCTGACTGAGGTCAGGGATTGAGCGGTGCGGATGTAATTACATTATTTCCGGGTGGGCTGCCATTATGCGCTTAGCATAGTCACGGAAGTCATCCCAACGGTAATACGGGCCTGAGACGGGCTCGAGGGCCGGAAGGGTGGCTTCCTTGCCGTTCCAGAGGATCTTGAAGATGATTTTGTGGTGCCGGCCGGTGGGCTGGTAGAACACGAACTGCAGGTTGGTGGCCTTGCAGATGCGGTAGCTCTGGAACCAGTATTTCACGTCGTCGGCTTTCTGCGGAATGGTGCCGAAGCCGTCGAGGTTCAGCAGGGCGATGAAGGCCTCAAGGACATAGTCGTGGCCGAAACGCAGGTCGGCGGCGGTGTCGTGGTTGACTATGGCGATGTCGGCCTTGCTGACGATGTCTTCCAGCAGCGGGATCATCGAATATCTCTCGGTGATGTCGGTGAGGTATGAGCTGTAGTTGTATGTCTCCCACAGCTGAGCGTACTGCTCGTCGGTGAGCACGTCGGCGAAGAGCTGCGGATCGCTGTAGTTAGGGTAGTTGCCCATAAACATATAGAGGTAGTACAGCAGGTCGGTAGTGCCGCCCGTGTGCTTCACTGCCTTGGGGTCCTTGAAGATATGGCTCATAATGCCGTCTACATCCACCTTGCGGATGATGAACTGGCCGAGCTTCTCACGGCTGGAGCTGTCGGGGTCGTTGCCTTCGAACTTGCGGACATAGCCCTTAGGGGCCTCCGGCGGGGCGACGATGCCCATTCCGAGGTGGTTCGACTTCACGTGGATGTCGAGCTTCGGGTTCTGTTTCTGCAGGCTGGTGGTGAAAGCGGCCATACTGACTATGCAGCGACCTGAGACTGACGATAGGGCGTCGACTCTCTTGCTGCCGGTGAACGCCTTGGGGAAGTTGCGGAACATCTCCTCGGCGATGCGGGTGTGCTGCTGCACTCCGAGGTCCACGAGGTCGCCGGTGTTGGCTATGGCTTCGTCGCAGAAATCGAGGTAACGCGCGAGGAACGACTCGCCGAAAGCAGTCAGGTTGCCGGCCGCCTTCGCCTCGGAAAGGGTGTTGCCGATTTCAGTATATGCCCTGGAGGTCCAGGCATAGCGGCTGCCGTGACGGCCGTAGTGGCTGATGTAGAAGGGCTTGTAGCCTTTCGGGGCGGGAGTCAGGGCGTAGTCTTCAAAGCGGTAGGCACCCTCCATACCGGCGGCCTTGAGGCGGTCGGCCTTCACCTCGTCGAGGACGTTGTAGTTCTGTGCGGAAGCGGCCGTGCATATCAGCAGGGCGGCTGCGATGCTTGCAAATATCTTTTTCATAGGGCTTATTGTTCGTTGGGAATGACTTTCCATCTCACTCTCCACACTCCGTCGTTGAAGTCGTGGCTGATAATCCTGAAGGTGCCGATTTCGGACGTGTTGTCCACGTGGGCTCCGATGCAGGCGCAGTCGTCGTAGTCGCCGATGCTGACGATGCGCAGGGTCTGCGACGCGTCTTCAGGCAGCTTGCTGAGGTCTACCAGTGCCGCAGCCTCTTCGCGGGGGATGAAGCGCACGGTGACCGGCAGGTTGCGTGCGATTACTTCGTTGACCTTTGCTTCAATCGCAGCCACCTGCTCCGGGGTGGGGCAGGCGTCGAGCAGATAGTCGCATTTGGATTTCTTCTTCTCCACGTGGGCGTTGCGGCTGCGCGGACAGCCGAACATATCGACCATAGTGCGGTTGAGGATGTGCTCGCAGCTGTGGCTGGGACGGTGCTCATCCTTGTTGTGGGCGTTGAGAACGGGCTCTTCCATCTTGACGGGTTTGTTTGCTGCAGACAAAGATATCAAATTCAAAAAGATAAAATATCTTTGTAATATAAACTCACCACAATGAAGAAAACACTGATAGTTCTTGTTGCAGGCCTTCTGGCAGCCGCCTGCAGCGTAGACGTCCCCCAGGGAACCGTCCTTTTCGACAATTATTCCTATGAAGGCTGCGACGATTTCTATGCGCAGAACCCTCTGCCCGGCGACGACTACGTCTACAACCCTATGCTTGCCGGCTGGTATTCCGACCCGAGTATGTGCTCCAACGGCCAGGGAGACTATTTCATCGTAACTTCGACATTCTCCTTCTTCCCCGGCGTGCCCATCTTCCACAGCCGCGACCTGGTGAACTGGGAGCAGATCGGCAACGTGCTTGACCGTCCAGAGCATCTGCCCCGCCTCGACGGGCAGCGTGTCAGCGGCGGCATCTACGCTCCGGACATCAAATACAACCCTCACAACAAGACTTACTATATGATCACCACCGACGTGGGCGCCGGAAACTTCTTCGTGAAGACCCAGGACCCGTGGGGTGACTGGTCAGATCCCATATACCTTCCGGAAGTGAAGGGCATCGACCCGTCGTTCTTCTTCGATGAGGACGGCCGCGCATACATCGTCAACAACGACGACGCTCCCGACGGCAAGGCTGACTACAGCGGCCACAGGACCATCCGCTGCATCGAGTTCGACGTGGCCAACGACCGCACCATCGGCGAGCGCAAGGTCATCGTCAACAAAGGTTCTCGTCCCGAGCAGGAGCCCATCTGGATCGAAGGTCCGCACCT
>JAEEGG010012608.1_pt1 | contig 18204 bp, 13 predicted proteins | sample 9134161 | NCBI WGS metagenome assembly JAEEGG01 (sample SAMN16246543, study PRJNA631951) | gut metagenome | biome: gut microbiome; feature: rumen; material: CR-attached | host: Bos | place: Iran: Karaj | collected 2018-10 | reverse complement strand
ATACTTTTACTTTCTGGCGGCCTTCTTCGGAGGAGGCGAAATTATCCAGCATTTTCACTATATCGTCAACGTTTGCCGCATTCCGTTCTATTTCTTTTCCTGCCATCGCTCTTGCCTTTCTTGTTATGTAAACTAATTTGTCCCATTAAGCATGTTCCCGATCATCTGCTTCATACGATGCTCAACCGTATACATGCTTTTTACTTTGTTGTAGCCGTTTAATGCGATCTTTTTTCTTTCTTCCTCATGTTCTAAGTAATATGCGCATTTATCCACAAGTTCCTCGACAGAACCGTAAACTTCAAGGTCCACGCCCGGTGTGAACATCGTCTCGATCTCGGCCTGGTAGTTGCTTATCAAAAATCCGCCGCTGCCCAGCACATCGAATATTCGAAGTGAAAGTCCGGTCTGGATCGGGCGCATCGTTATATTTAAGTTGATCTTTGAAAGATTAAATATCTTCGGCATCTCGGTAATGGAATTGGCCGGACCTTTGTTATTTACATTTATGAGCATCGAAGTATCTGAACGCGTATAAATATCCACCTTAAATCTCTCTGCAAGCGTGTTCAATGTAAGAACCCTTTCTTTCTCAGCCAAATCGATGCCTATTATTGAATGCGCCACCTCATAATAATCTATAGGCTCAACAAGAAGATTCTGCTTATCCTGTTCCCCTTTTCTAAGTTCACTTACAACTTCATCGGTTAAAGAATCTTCAATAAAGTTCATGCCAAAAACTTTAAGTTGAGCATTTTCAAGTCCGTCGATAAAGCCTCTGGTTCTGTCGGAGAGTTCTGATCTCTTAAGCTTATTTTTCTCGTTGTATAAAGATCCCACGAAAGAGATGTCGGAAGAAAACTTCTTTCTGTCTGCGGAACTTATTGTCATGTTTGTCTTATCTAACCTGTCAACATTTGTGCCCAAAGGAAGATAATAGACACACTCGGGATTATGGCGATAAATACGCTCATATTGTGCCCGGTCAAAAAGAAAAACTCTGTTGTTTTTATTCCTTATCTGATTTGCAAACAATTCAATTACAGGACAGTCCACACTCCAACATGCATAAACAGTATTGAGTTTCTCACATATTGACGATATCTCAGGATAAAAATCAATGCTAAACACAAAAAGGAAGGGATCGTTGAGTTCTTTTTGTCTCAAAATATGATCCGCAACTAATTGAACAACATCACCTGCCTCGAGATTTTTCTCCAAGACTTCCGTTCTCTCTTCAACCACGTCTATGCCGAACTTCCTGAATGCCTCAAGGCAATCGGGTTCATATATGCTGTTGTATCTGTAGAATAATATCTTCAAAACATTCTCCCGTGTTTCACATTATATTCGAAAAACTCTATGTTTATTTTACTATAACGAAAATGAAAAAAGAAGAAAAATCCGATTGACATATTCGAACACCTGTTCTATATTATTGTCACAAAGATGCAAAGGAGGGGGACATGCAGCAGGTATCTTACAACAATCATGATATTCGCAAAGTCAGCGTCGTGCCCGTCATTGCGTCTTTTGACTCCGAAGGACACATTAAACCGTTGTATGTCCGTATAAACGGGCTGTCCTGCAAAGTGCTCTCTTACTGGATCAAGTCCACCTTCATCAATTTCGTTGCTTTCAATTGCATGGTTCAGGTCGGCGAGCTTGCAAAACCCGTCACCCTTACATATTTTATCGACGAAACCATATGGACCATGCCAAACACCCCGAATTAAACGTTTTTTAAATATATCTGCCTTGTATCTTAATTCACAGATGATAAACTCTATAAGAATAAACTTTAGGGGAAATCTATGAACATATTCTTTCTGATCATCGGCATACTGGGCGACATTTGGTGTATCCTTCCCATATTTACATACAGAATATTCAATATCGGCAACGGGACCGGAATACTCGTTTTCACGATATTCATATTATTGGGGCTCTTTTGGAAAAGGTTCAAAATGAGGTTATGTAAACTACGTGAGTCAAAAATCGGACGTTTACTCGTTCGAATTGCTGGCTTTTGCATTATGTTAACCGCGGTACTCGTGGTCATTGAATCTATCTGCATAATACGCGGTGCAAACAGAAAGCCCGACGGAACCGAGACCCTCGTAGTTCTGGGCAGTAAAGTAAATTCCTACGGCCCCAGCCTCATGACGGCCCAAAGATTGAAAGCCGCCATCAAATTCATGAACGAACATCCCGATACAAAATGCGTCCTTTCCGGCGGTCAGGGTCCCGACGAACCTTTTTCCGAGGCCAAAGGAATGTTTGACTTTATGGTCTCCCACGGCATCGATGCCGACCGGCTCTATCTCGAAGACCGCTCCACCAACACCCGTGAAAACCTTAAATTTTCCAAAGAACTCATCGAAAAAGAAGGGCTTAACGAAAACATTGCCATCGTTTCAAATGAGTTCCACCTTTACCGTGCCGGGCTTATCGCAAAAAAACTCGGGATCACTCACTCAAGCATTTCCGGACACTCTCTTTTAGTGCTCTTTCCCACTTATTATATAAGAGAACTCTATGCGATCCTTGCTCAATGGACAATCTATCGATAAAAACGGTTCGCCATAAGAAAGATAATAACATGTTAATGGGGATAGTATAATAATATAGTACTGTATACTGTTTTTAGTTATCTGATCGATCGGAGGCGAACAATGAAAAAACTTAAACTCTATGTCAAAATTACTCTTTTTGTAGTTCTGGCAACTGCTGTCGGAATTGTTGCGCAGAGTATGATATCCTCACGTAACATTTTCTCAATACTTGAAAACAGTGCAAAGCAGTCACTTACAAATGTTGTTGATTCAAAAGCTCAACTTTTAAGTGAATATATCGCCAGAGAATTTACCTATCTCGATTCATACATGATATCGGACAGCATGCAGGCTCTTATGCAGGAGTCCGACCATCCCACACCCGAAGTGGTTGCGGCGGCTCAGCATACGACCGAGCAGATGGCGACCATTATTCCGAATGTGGACAGTGTTCTTTTTACCGCTTACGAAGGCACATGTCTTGTACATAACGTTCCGGCCATGGTGGGCTTCAGAAATCCCGATGATATAATCGAGATGCTCAACGCCTTCTATTACACACCCGATGCAACCCCGTTATACAGCGCAATGGCACTTTTATCTCCCGCCACAAACGAGATCTCGCTTTGCATGGCTAAATCGGGATATACAAAAGCAGGCGCTCCCTCGGGCTATGTATCTGTAACCGTTTCTTCGGCAGAATTGAATGAAATACTCAAAAGCATAGACCTTGGTCCCAATACGGAGATCACGATGTTAAGTACAAGCGACGGAAGCATCATTTACGATAACGACCCTTCGCTTATTACAACAACCATTGAATCGGGTCCCGTAGCCGAGATATTTGCAAACATGAAGATCGATCCCACTCTTCCCGAAGGTGCCGAGCCCGATCCTTACTATATAAATGCCGACGCAGCATACGGAACAATGGAATACGTAAGCCCCAAGACCGGTCAGAAGATGCTTGGCTCATACACATTTATTCCGCAGTATTCATGGCTCCTTTTTGTCGGGACAGACCTTCAGTCTCTGTACAGCGAAGCAAAATCCGCACAGTCCGCAACGGTTCTTATCGGTGTTATCTCGCTGATCGCCGTAGCCGTTGTACTTGCTGTCATAATCAATATACTTACCAGACCTCTTACAACGGTTGAAAAAGCCCTTACAAAGGTTGCAGGCTACAATCTTGAAGCCGGAAGCGAGATCGACGGACTCGAAAAGAGAGGTGACGAGATCGGAAAACTTGCAAAAGCAACCAAAGACGTTATCGCAATGCTCAAAAATGTTGTGGATGTCTTACGAGGCTGCAGCGACTCTCTTAATACAAGCACCGACAACATGAACGAGACCTCGGACCTTTTGGTCAGCGTTACGTCAGAAAATACCGAAGTTGCCGATTCGCTTTCCGAAAGTATTGAAAAGACCAATCACGCAATGGAATCTGTCAACGAAGAGATCAACAAGATCGTTAAGCTCGTTGAGACCGTTTCCGATAAGGTTAATCACGGTAAAGACGATTCGGACAATCTTATAAAAGCTTCCGAAGAAATGAATTCAAAGATCGACAAAGAAGTTGCGAACAACATTGAAAAGATCGATGCCACCGTTGATGAAATGAAAGAAGCTCTTAAGGGGCTTGAAGCAGTCGAAAAGATCAATGAACTTGCCGACTCGATCATGAAGATCACCGCGCAGACAAATCTTCTTTCACTTAACGCTTCCATTGAAGCCGCACGTGCCGGAGAATCGGGACGAGGCTTTGCGGTTGTTGCAGGCGAGATCGGACAGTTGGCCAACCAGTCCAAAGAAACCGCTATTTCCATTCAGCAGATCGTTGAAGAAAGCAACATGTCCGTAGTCAATGTCCGTGATCAGGTAAATAAACTTATCGATCTTGTAAAGACCAACGTTGTGGACAGTTTCTCAAACTTCTCCAACCAGAGCAAAGAATACGGAGAAGGCATCTCTACCATTCAGGAAGCTGTTATCGCCATCGGAGATGCTATGGAATCGTTAAGCAATTCTGTTAACGAGATCGCTAACGAGATATCGGAAGTCAATGCTGCATCTCAGGAGAACAGCACCGGTGTTGCGGAGATCGTAAACAAGAACGAACAGACATCCAATGTTACCAAAGATATCGAAAGGCTTGCCGAAACCAGTAAGTTTAATGCCGAAAATCTTGATAACGTTGTAAAGAAATTTGATATCTGATATTCCGATACATAAACGAAGGCTCACGACCACAACGGGTCGTGAGCCTTTTTTATAAATGATCGTGCGTATCGTTTACCTTGCACTCCTTATGTAATACTCTATCCTTCCGGCATTTTCAAATCTTACATACGGTCCGTAAGCAGGGATGGAACAAAGCATAGCCTTAATACCGGCCGGGATCATTATCTGGTATCCCTTGGATGACATTATAAGCGCGGGACGATCCGAATCGTTTCCGAATGAAATGTAACCTGCATAAGAATCGGCTTTCTGCCAATCCGAATCGCTGTTTCCACGTACACTCAAACTTTCTTTTTTACTAAAGTCAAAGTATTGCCACCAGATGTCTTCATTTCCGTGATACTGCCTTGCCGGTTCGACTTTTTCTTTAAGAAGTTCGCTTCCCGTCCCAGAAAGGAACGTTATCGCACCGCTTCGTTTTTCTATACGGAGCTTTATTTTCTCAAGCGCCACTTCCAATGCGTCACGAGAATCGACTACCGTCCACTTGCACGTACCCGGTGTCCCGATCTCCTCCGGTATCGGAGCAGGCTTCACGCTTGAAACGGACTTTGTGAAAAGAACTCTTACGGTTTCGGGACCGATCATAGTGAGAGTGAGTGTACCGTAAGGACTTGTCACTACAAGTTCATTTTTTGACTTGTTTATCCACTTAACGCTGTTATCAATCCTTCCGTGCCCTATCGGCTTTAAGCTCGAGCCTTCGGGCATGGAACCGAATTCTCCCGATGAAGCCTTTTTAGTCGAACTTGCGGCAGGCTTTGAAACGTTGTAAGATGCCCCGGCATTCAAAGTCTCTTTCAGTTCGCTTCCCGTGTAAGATGAACCTGACATATGCACTTTTGCCGGAGTTGTGGCAATCTTCTTTTGCTCGATGAGCGATTCTTTTGTAATACGCTTCGGACCGAATTTGTTTCGAAGTTCGATCTCGCGGTCGCCGATAAGAGCCTGCTCCTTCGAAAGTTCCGCCTTTGTTTTGAATTCTTCTTCAAATACATAGGCTTTCTTATGGAATGTATCCTCGGGGAACACGTAATTTTGTCTGTCTTCGGGTATCGGATCGGATATAAGTCCGGTCATATCCTTAAGAGCAAACACGGCAAGTTCATGAAGTGCTCTCGTTGCGGCAACATACAAAAGTTTCGCGTATCCGTCTTCCTTCGGATAGTTTTCTTTTGACGCATTTGCAACTATGACGGCATCGAACTCTAGACCTTTTGAATATTCGATGGGGATGACCACCGCCTGCGAAAGGAACTCTTCATCGCTTTCTTCAAACATCTTTACGGATATTTTGTCTTTTAGGCTTTTGTAGAATCTCTCGCTTTCTTTACGGTCCTTGCATATGATTGCGATGGTCTCGTACCCTTTTGACTTAAAATCCTTTACTTTGTCGGCAAGCTTGTCGATCAATTCATTTTCTTGATGAACAATCGCCGATTCAACCTTCTCACCGTGCCTTATTATCGGTTCCACCGGATATATGGGAAATGAGGCATGTTTAAGTATGTCAGTTGCGAAGTTGGATATCTCTATCGTGTTACGATAGCTCTTTCTTAAAAGATCGAAGCTGTCGTAAGGCTCGGGCAGCATGACTTCTTTAAGTTCCTCCCAATCGCCCAGGCCGCATGACAGGTTGATGTTCTGCGCAACGTCGCCCATAACGGTGAAAGTACATTTGCTCATGCAATACTTAAGGGCTCTGTAGACCGTCATTCCGAAATCCTGCGCCTCGTCGATGACAACGTGACTTGCTTCCTGAATGACTTCCGTTTCTTTTATTCTTTTGTAAATGTACGCAAGTGAAGCAAGATCGTAGAGATCTATTGCTTTACGGTCAAAAGAAACCGAACCGTTTTCTTTCTGCAGAAATTCCTCATAGATATCAAATACGGATCCTTTGAAATAGAATTTCTTAAAGTAATTCTTGTACCTTAGAGTCAGCTTTTTCTGTGTTTCGACGTTGTAGGAGTAGTATTTGCCATAGAGTTCGTTCTCAAGATTAACCGTGAGTATGTCGTTTAGTTTCTCGACTTTTTCGACGATTGCTTTGTCTTTAAGACGCTTCATGGCATTTTCTATCTCCGAAGCCTTCATGATCCTTCTGCCCGTCTCTTCTATGACTATGTCCTTTATGGGAATGAGGGTCTTTTCATACTCCGTAAGGAAATCACTGAGACGAAAAAACCAATCGCTTGAAGATTTGAACGCCGCGCTCTTGTCTTCTTTGTCACGGGGCTTTACTCCATGTTCTTTTTTATCGAAATCTTCGTAGAGAAGTCGTACAAAAAGTTCCTCCATCGTCATCTGACGGATGCCGTAAACATCAAGATCGGGTAAAACTCCGGTGATGTAGTTTAAAAGCACTTTGTTGCTTCCCACGATGTAAAAGCCGTCGGGTTTGAATTCACGGTCGTAGTTATAGAGGATATAAGATATCCTGTGCATTGCGACGGTGGTTTTTCCCGAACCCGCACTTCCCTGTACCAGCACATTGTGGTGAGGATTTTTTCTGATTATTTCATTTTGTTCTTCCTGGATAGTAGCGATGATCTCGCTTAAGACATTTCGTTTGCTCTTTGAAAGATATTTTGTGAGCAGTTCATCATTTGCAACAACTTCGGAATCGTAATATTCTTTGAGACCGTCATTTTCGATGACATATGTACGCTTCCGTAAAAGATCGACCTCGAATTTGCCCTGAAAAGGTACCGTATACCTGCACTTTCCAAGTCCGTGGTCGTAGTAAACCGATGCGATAGGTGCTCGCCAATCGATAACTTCGGGGATCGTAGGATCTTCCCACACAGCCGTTTTTCCGATATAGAGCGATTCTCGACGCCCGTTCTCGTCATCCTCGATATCGATACGCCCGAAATACGGCTTTTTCTTTGCCCTTTCGGCACGCAGCAAATCCTGTCTGACTTCGGAAAATCTCGCGTCTTTGTTGAACCATTGAGCCAAGCCTTCTTTTTCGTCCACGTCGTAGATGTCTTGCAACTCATGTAACTCAGCCTGCAGACTTGCTACCGATTGTCGCATCTTCTCAACGTTGTCGGCCGCGACTTTGACGATTACGGCATACTTCTCATTCTCGGCTTTTTGGTCGGTTCCGTAAAAGCTTCCTTTGAGATCTCTTCCCAATTACCTCACCTGCCCTTCGATATTATGTTAACCATGTCCCGCTTTGCAATTTTTGAGGCGGAAAACTATCAAAGCATATCACATCTCAATGTAAAAAGAAAGCACTTTTTCAAAATATTTTTATCGAAAAAAGGCACCTCAAAAAAGGTGCCTTAATTAACGTATTACTCTGCTCTGAAGACATAATCAACGGTGTGCGTTCTCAAATACTTCTCGGCGCTTTCTTCGTCACGAACAAATACGCCTTTGAATTTATCGCTGATGGTCTCTTTCAATTCTTTCAGCTTGTCGGGCGACTCTGAGATAACCAGAATGACAGGTCGCTCCTCTTTTTCTTTCTTGGCCTCTTCGGCCTGAAGAGCTTCAAGTTCCTCTTTTGAGAGAATAAGTTTTGCGTCAATATTCTTCTTAAGAGCCGCCTCAAGTTCAGAGTACATGATGGGCTTTGAAAGGTAATCGGTGAAGCCTTCTTTTATGTACGTATCTCTCGCACCGACGATGGCATCCGCCGTGAGGGCGATTATCGGAGTATCGTCCGCAAGATGTCTTTCGCGGATGATGGAAAGAGTCTGTATACCGGACATTCCGGGCATCATCTGGTCGAGCAGTATAAGATCGAATGTGGACTTTTCAAGAAGTGCGATACAATCTTTTCCCGAAAGCGAAGTTGTTATCTGCATCCTTGTTGCACCCATAAGTTCGGTAATTACTTCAAGGTTCATTTCGTTATCGTCGACGATAAGAACTTTAGCCCTTGGTGCAACGAGTTTGGGAACGTATTGTTCTTTCTCCTTCATTGCCTTTTCAAGGTGCTCGGTGTAGTCACCGATGGGAGTATCATCGATGACCTTTTGAACGACTCTCGTAGTGAATGTCGAGCCTTTTCCGTATTCACTCTCGACTTCAACACCTCCGCCCATCATTTCGGTGAGCTGCTTTGTGATTGCGAGTCCGAGTCCCGTTCCCTCTATGTTACGGTTTCTTGTTTCATCAAGTCTTTGGAACGAAGAAAACAGTTTGTCCAGATCATCGGCTTTGATACCGATTCCGTCGTCTTTTACGCTGCATTTAAGTTCACTTTTTTCTTTGTCAAAAGAAAAATCTATGCTGATTCCGCCTTTAGACGTGTACTTTATGGCGTTGTTTACGATGTTGAGAATGATCTGACGGATTCTTATCTCATCGCCCAGCATAACGGAAGGAATGCCCGGATCGGTCGTCAGCTTATAGGTAAGACCTTTTTCCTGGGCCTTGTTCATCGTCATGTTGACGGTGTCGTTAAGGACGGAAGCAAATTCGTACTCAACGGGAACAAGTTCCATCTTACCGGATTCAATCTTACTTAGATCGAGAATGTCGTTTATGATCGAAAGAAGCGTCTTACCGGCACTTTCAATGTCGGAAGCATACTTTCTTGTCTTATCTTCTCTTGTCTCTCTTAGTATCATCTCACCCATACCTATGATGGCATTCATGGGCGTTCTTATTTCGTGAGACATGTTCGCAAGGAAATTACTCTTTGCTTTGTTTGCTTTATCTGCAGCATCTTTTTCAAGGATGAGCATCTTTGTCTCATATTCCTGCTTTCGCTCTTCCATCTTCATCTCTTCAACACGGTGAGCATATATCTGCTCGTTGCAGTATCCGAGATAATAAAATGCGGAGATCATCAGGAAAATGACAAGACAGATAGCTATCGTGACAAGCATCTGTGTCGTCTCTTCACGATACAGCTCCTTATCGCTTACAACGATCACGACATACCACTGATCCATTACCTTGTTCACAAATACGGTGTCCTTCTCACCTTCGTATTCGTAGTCAAAATATCCCGAATTATCTACGACGATCGAATTAAAGAAATCCTCCCCCGCTTCGTCGTTATTTAAATAAAAACCTCTTTTGTTATAATCGGTGTGCGCGATTATAAGTCCGTTTTCATCGACTATGAATCCGTAGCCTTTTCCTTTTACCTTAAGCTCGATCATCATGTCCTGAATACGGTTCAATGTTACGTCCATTGAAAGAACGTTGGCGCTGTTTGGTAACATTCGGCTGATGGAAATGATAACGGCTCCGGTCTGCGCATCAACGTAAGGCGGTACCAAAGCCGCATCTCCGCCGGCTTCGATCGCGATACGATACCAATCTCTTTCGGTGGCACTGTAGCCTTCCGGAGGAACCCAGCCGACGCCGTCTATGTAGGCCGCATTTATATAACCGTAAATTCCGGTATAATTCTCATCAAACTTGGCTGCCTGATTTTTGGTCTCTTCTGTTATATACGCGATTATATCCGCATTGGTATAGCCTTTTCTGATCATGTGATCGACCGTATCGGCTGTGACCCACAAAACACTTTTTGTGGTATAAAGATAGTTCTCGAGTTCGGCGGATACGTTTGCAAGTCTGTCCTCGCCGACTTCTCGGATATTTGAAACGGCAACATTGTACAATGTTCTCGAAGTATATACGACCATTGCTATCATAAAAGCAAGAATAACAATGAGCGGGAAGATCATCTTGTACTTCCCGGGGTTTCTTCTTTTTATTCTTTTGTCTGTGCCTGCGGCTTTAGAGTCATTAGTCATTTGGGCTTTTCTCTTTCAAGCTGGGTTTACATAACAATGGTGTCTATTTGCGTTTAAATTTGTTCTTTACCTTTAATCTGTTGATGGCACGAGCCATACGAGCCTGAGCGATGCGGTATTCTTCGATACTTCGCTTGCTTTCGATCTCTTCGGTTGCAAGACGAACTTCTTCTCTCATGCGCTTTTCATCGATCTCTTCGGGATGCTCCGCTGCCTCGGTAAGTATCAGCAGCTCATTGTCTTCCATCTTAAGGAAGCCGCCCGTGATAGCGGCATACATCTCTTCTCCCGAGGGAAGGGTATATTTAATTTCTCCGGGCACAACGGCGGCTATCAGGTGCTCATGATTGGCCTGTATGCCGTATGCTCCTTCGGAGGTCGGTACGATTATCGACAGACATCCGCCGTCATAAAACGTCCCTTCAGCCTCCAAAATTCGAAGTTTAAATTCTGTCATTAAAGTGTCCTTGCCTTGGAAATGGCTTCTTCTATCGTTCCTACGTTAAAGAACGCACCTTCGGGCATCTTATCGAACTCACCCGAAAGAATTCTTTCAAATCCTGTGATGGTGTCCTCAAGTTTAACGTATCTGCCTGCAATTCCGGTAAACTTCTCTGCAACATGCATTGGTTGAGAAAGAAAACGCTGCACTTTTCTTGCACGGTTGACTACAGCCTTGTCTTCTTCGCCAAGTTCGTCAACACCGAGTATCGCGATGATATCTTTAAGTTCGTTGTACTTTTGAAGCAACTCTCTTACTTCTCTTGCCACCCTGTAGTGACGCTCGCCTACTATGTCGGCTTCAAGAATACGTGATGTGGAAGCAAGCGCATCAACGGCCGGGTAAATACCCTGCTCGGCAATCTTTCTTGACAAAACCGTGGTGGCATCAAGATGGGAGAATGTGGTGGCGGGTGCGGGGTCGGTAAGATCGTCGGCGGGCACGTAGATCGCCTGAACCGAAGTAACGGAACCGTCCTTTGTGGATGCGATCCTTTCCTGAAGCATACCCATCTCACTTGCAAGTGTGGGCTGATATCCCACTTCCGAAGGCATACGTCCGAGAAGCGTCGAAACCTCCGAACCTGCCTGTACAAATCTGAAAATATTGTCTATGAACAAAAGAACGTCTCGTCCCGATTCATCTCTGAACTGTTCCGCCATCGTAAGACCTGTAAGAGCAACTCTCATTCTTACGCCGGGAGCTTCGTTCATCTGTCCGAATACCAAAGCGGTCTTGTCTATAACTCCGCTTTCGTTCATTTCACGCCAAAGGTCGTTACCCTCTCTTGAACGTTCGCCGACACCTGCGAATACGGAATATCCGCCGTGCTCAGTTGCAACGTTGTGGATCATCTCCTGGATAAGGACCGTTTTTCCTACACCGGCACCTCCGAAAAGACCGATCTTACCGCCCTTTGAATAAGGCTCAAGAAGGTCGATGACTTTAATACCGGTTTCAAGTATCTCAACAGCAGCGCTCTGCTCGTCAAATGAGGGAGCTTTTCTGTGAATCGACTTATAGATGCAGTCTGAAGAGATGTCACCTTTTTTATCTATGGGTTCACCGAGAACGTTGAACATTCTGCCGAGAGTGGCTTCTCCCACCGGAACCTTTATGGGTGAACCGGTATCGGTAACTTCCATATCTCTTGCAAGTCCTTCGCTCTGTCCCAGCATGATACATCTGACAACGTCATCGCCGATGTGCTGTTCTACTTCCATATATACTTTTTTATCGTTTAGGTTTACATAAAGTGCGTCGCGAAGTTTGGGGACGTTTCCGCCTTCAAACTTGACGTCGACTACCGAGCCCGATACCTGTACTATAATTCCATTCATTGTTCCCGGGCACTCCTTTCCCTGCGTTCTTTTTTACGTGCCAAAGCTTTTGCTCCCGATGATATCTCGGTGATCTCTTTTGTGATCTTGCTCTGTCTGGCGTGATTGTATGTACGTTTCAATTCCGAAAGCAATTCTTCCGCATTCCGGTTTGCCTCGTCCATGGCATTCATTCTCGCGCTCTGCTCGGAACAGAAACTGTCAACGAGAGCACTGTAAATATATCCCGCCATGTAGCTTTCAACCATGTTGTCCAAAACCTGAGGTACGGACGGATAGAATACGAAGGGTTTCTTTATCGCTTTTTCATTGTTCTCAACCACAAAGTCACCGCGGTGAAAAGGAAGTATCCTTCGCACTTTGACTTTCTGAGCGATGCTGCTTACCAGGTCCGTGTAGATAACAAATATCTTTGAAATGGTGCCTTCCGAATAAAGTTGAAAGAGATGTGCCGTTATGACACGGGCTCTTTGAAGTGTGGGATTTTGTGCGGAAAACATAAAATCCTTGTCATAGGGAAGATCATGCGCGGTAAAATATCTTCTTCCGTATTCGCCCACAACAAAGAACATGGACTCGTGCTCTTTTGCAAGACGCTCCACTTCTTTGATGACTGCCTGATTGTATGTTCCGGCAAGTCCTTTATCCGCCGTGATGACAAGATAGGCATAGGCGCCGGGAAGATCGTGTTCTCCCGCCGGATAAAGATATTTACTTTCTATCTTTGTATCAACACGGAAAACTCGCTTGATCTCGTTTCTGACCGCATCAAAATACGGTCTGGTGGCATCAAGTTCACTCTTTGCACGTCGCATCTTTGTTGCGGCTATCATGTGCATCGCATTCGTAACTTTTTCCGTATCGTGCACACTTTCCATGTGCCTTCTGATCTCTCTGATATCGGACATCTAAATCAATTACGCCTCTTGTCTGTGTTCCTTTTCAAACTGCTTTAAGTAAGCGTCGGCAGCACGACAGATCTCCTGCTTGTCTATATCTTCAAGTCTTCCCGTGGAATCGATCCTTGCAAGAAGATTTGAATTGTGTTCTTTAATGTAATCCAAAGCTCCCTTTATGAAGCTCTTTACATCTTTTTTGTTTACGGTCTTAAACCGTGTATACTGCGCGATCGTGAGCATGAGCACTTCGTCGCAGTGAGAATAGGGATGATTCTGGGGCTGCTTTAACATCTCCATGATACCGTTACCGTAGCTTAACTGGTTCTTGGTAGCCTCATCCATATCCGTGGCAAACTGTGTGAACACTTCCATTTCCCTGAACTGCGCAAGATCGAGTCGGATCGATCCGGCTGCTTTCTTCATCGCCTTTGTCTGGGCGTCACCGCCTACACGGGATACAGAAAGTCCGACGTTTACCGCGGGACGCTGTCCTGCGAAGAAAAGATCCGTTTCAAGGAATATCTGTCCGTCGGTAATGGAAATGATATTTGTGGGAATATATGCCGATACGTCACCTTCCTGAGTCTCAACTATGGGAAGTGCGGTCATCGAACCGCCGCCGAGTTCGTCGCTTAAGTGGGCCGATCTTTCAAGCAGTCTTGAATGAAGATAGAAAACGTCTCCGGGATAAGCTTCACGTCCGGGGCTTCTTTCAAGAAGCAAACTTATGGAACGGTATGCAACAGCATGTTTCGTAAGGTCGTCGTAGATTATAAGTACGTCCTGACCTCTGTTCATGAAAAACTCCGCCAAAGCGCAGCCCGCGTAAGGAGCAATATACTGCATGGATGGCGTGTCGGCTGCGGAAGCGCTTAAGACTACTGTATAATCCATTGCTCCGCTTTTCTTTAAAGTATTGCAAAGTCTTGCAACCAGACTGGATTTCTGTCCGATGGCAACGTAAATACATATTACGTTCTGACCTTTTTGATTGATTATCGTATCGGTGGCGATAGACGTCTTACCCGTCTGTCGGTCACCGATTATAAGCTCACGCTGTCCTCTTCCGATGGGGAACATCGAATCGATGGAAAGAATACCCGTCTGAATGGGCTCGTTTACAGGCTGTCTGTCAAGAATGCCCGGTGCGGGACTCTCGATCGGTCTGTAACCTTCCTTTACTATCTCACCCTGTCCGTCTATGGGAACGCCCAGGGCGTTTATGACACGTCCCAAAAAAGCATCGCCCACGGGAATACCTGCGGTCTTGCCGGTTCTCTTAACGCTGCTTCCGGACTTTATGCATTCGTCGTCATCAAAAAGAATACATCCTATCTCATCGGGGCGAAGATCAAGCGCCATACCTCTCGTTCCGTCTTCGAAAAGAAGTATCTCACCGTATGTCGCGTGTCTTAAGCCTTTGATTGTAACGATTCCGTCGCCGACGGTTAGCACCTCGCCTATTTCCTCCGCAAGTGCCGCCGGTGTCCAGTCGCTTAACTTATCTTTAATGAGCGGGATGATGTCGTCACTTGAAGACACGCCCGATACAAGCTCTTTTAACTGCTTTAATCTGCCCGACGTACTCCAGTCGTATATCTTCTCACCGATCTTTAACGCAAAACCGCCGGGATACTTGTCGCTTTTCTCCCAAACGATCTCAAGATCGGTTCCCACCGTCTCTTTTATGAACTTATGTAAACTATTCTTTTGTACCTCACTTGGTTCCGATTCCGCAAAGAGGTACGCTTTGTTAGTTTCAGTCATTGGTCGCTTCCTTCTTTACGGCATTGGCAAATGATTCGTAAGGATCGCCCTTTTGTACGATCTCCTCGGCTGCCTTCGAAACATATGCCTCGATCTCCTGTTTGGCGGCGAGAACATTTCTTTCACGCTCAAACTCGCCTGTCTTTCTGGCACTTTCAATTATGTCCGCAGCCTCTTCTTTAGCGTGCTTTATAATCTCATCACGCTTGTTCATGGCTTCGGTCACTGCCTCGTTTTGTTTCTTCGCTATCTCGTCGTCAAGAAGCGAGAGTTTGTTTTCATAAAGTACCTTTGCGTCTTCCGCACTCTTAAGATTGTCTTTTGCTTCCTTGTCGATGTCTTCGTAATATTTCTTGCGATCGTCCATAAACTTCTTTATGGGTGTATAAAGAAGAAAATACGAAATGCCAAACAAAAGCACAAAATTGAACATATGCAGAAGAATCTGCTGTACATTGATATTTAACGGCATGTCTGTCCTCCACGGACCGGGTATCGGTCCCATTAGTTATGCTTAAATTTGGTGCTTTTTCCTACAATACGAATACGACAAGTATTGCTACGATCAAAGCGTAAATAACTACCGTCTCCACAAATACAAGGCCGAGCATCATCGTTGTACGAAGCTTACCTTCTGCTTCGGGTTGTCTTGCGATACCGTCAGCGGTCTTTGAGATTACCACACCCATTGCGATGGCACCTGCTGCAGCGGCAAGTCCGATTGCGATAGCTGCGGCATAAGCTTTTGCCGATGTGGTGTTTGCTTCGCTCTCTTCCGTAATGGCCGTCTCTTCGGGAGCCGCGTATGCTTTAACGGGCTTACCGATAAGTCCCGCAAACAAAACTACTGCCAACAAAACTGCGAAATATTTTACAAATCTTTTCATATCAATTAACCTCCGGGGATTCTGTGTTTTATTTTGTACCGACTATGCTTCGAAGTCGGCCGTGATCTCTTCGTTATTGCTTTCTTTTTCTTTTTTCTCTTTATGATGAACTTCGGATACTTCTCCGTAGAACAATGAGGTGAGCATCGTCAAAACGTATGCCTGTATAAGCGCATGCAAAAGGGTGAACATCACTCCCACAAGTACCGGAACCACAAAGCTTACCGCCATGTAGTAATATACAAGCTCCGTAACCAGTGCACCGCTTAGAAGCGCACCGAAAAGTCGGAAACTCATGGAAAGAGGAAGTGAGAAATCCTTTAAGGTAAGAAGAACACCTTTAAACTTATTGCCTGCGATTCCTCCCGACATTATGACCGCGTAAGACAAAACACCCATTGCGATCGCACCGTTTATGTCCGCAAGCGGCGCCGGCAACGCGGCAACTCCTCCCGACGTCGTCGGAACCTGTATGCCGAACAGTTCAAAGATCGTTCCGATGAAAATATATGCTCCCGCGGTAAATATATATACACCGAGGAATTTGTTACGATGGGGGCTGTTGGCGTTGGCAAGATCGTCAAATATCCCTACCGCTTTTTCCAAAAGCAGTTGAAACTTTCCCGGTATCATAGTAAAACGCGGCACAAAGAAAATTCTTACGATCAGCGCAAACACAAGAAATACCGCCGTTACCGTATAAGCACTTATAAGTCCCGGGTTTACATCCAAAAGCCCAAAGAAACTTACCTTTATGTGCTCATGCAAAACAGCGTCTTTCATGACCTCTCTTATGGGCTCTTCCTCGTGGGAATGGGTTAACACTATCCCGACCAAAAGACCGATGAGAATAACGCCGAAAATTATGCCGCTTACAAGTTTTCTTTTCTTACTCATAAGCAATGCCTTTCATGATACATTTATATTTATTCATAATACTACAAAATAGCTATTAACAACAGTAAAAATGTGCATAAAAAAACGCAAGAAAAGGGCGCTGCAGTTGACTGCAACGCCCTTGATGTCATTGATTATTCTTCGGTTGTTTCCTCAGAATCGGTTGCTGCCTTAACGGCTGCCTGTGTAGCGACTGCTTTTGCCACGTCGTTTGATTCCTCGGGGAGACCCGAAATATTGATGTTACGTGTTACTTTTGCATCGTATGTCTGAGCCTTCATAACCTCTACGATATCAAGTCCGGTAACTTCTTTGACCGTTTCCATGGTTCTTGCGAGTACGTTGGGAACATAGCTTCCTACGCTTCCCACACCCGAATCACCGTTTCCGCTGTCGATGATGGTAACCTTATCGATATTTTCAAGAGGCTTTGCGATAGCGCCTGCCATATCGGGAAGGGCTTTTACGATCATTTCGATCATGGCTGCCTGTCCGTATTTCTTCATGGCTTCCGCTTTCTTTTCAAGAGCTTCAGCTTCTGCAATACCCTTTGCTTCGATAGCCTTTGCTTCGGCTTCACCTACTGCACGGATACCTTCGGCTTCCTGAGTCTTAGCATATAAGTCTGCTTCTGCTTTGATCTTAGCGGCTTCTGCCGCTTTCTGTTTCTCAAACTTCTCAGCTTCTGCTTTACGCTGTCTTTCGAACAGTTCTGCTTCCGCCTTCTGCTGACGCGCGAACTTTTCGGCTTCGGCACGTTTCTTGATGTCGGCTTCGAGTGTCTGCTCGGTAACCTCAACATCTTTCTTCTTTAACTCGATCTCACGTTCCTGACGGGCGATGTTGGCGTTCGCGGTTGTGATCTCGATGGTTTTACGCTGTTCCTGCTGCTGAATCTCGTATGCTGCATCGGCTTCAGCCTGCTTGATATCGGATTCGCGTTTGAGTTCGGCCTGTTTGATACGAAGTTCGTTCTGCTTTGCTGCGATCTCCGTCTCTGCTTTTACCTGAGCTTCGTTTGCAAGTCTCTTGGCTTCGGCTTCGGCAATAGCCACATCCTTGTCTGCCTGAGCTTTTGCGATGGATGCGTCTTTCTGGATCTGGGACATGTTGTCCTGACCGAGGGCAATGATAAGACCCTTTTCGTCTTCGATCTTCTGAATGTTGCAGGATATGATCTCGATACCGAGTGCGTTCATATCCTTCTGAGCCTTTTCCTGAACCTCATCACCGAATTTCTTACGGTCTGTGTTGAGCTCTTTTAACTTAACCGTACCGATGATCTCACGCATGTTACCCTGTAAAGAATCGGTAAGTGCTGCGATGATCCTGGGCTCGTCCATGTTCAGGAAGTTCTTCATGGCGATCTTGATGCCATCGG
>JAEEGG010012605.1_pt1 | contig 18208 bp, 19 predicted proteins | sample 9134161 | NCBI WGS metagenome assembly JAEEGG01 (sample SAMN16246543, study PRJNA631951) | gut metagenome | biome: gut microbiome; feature: rumen; material: CR-attached | host: Bos | place: Iran: Karaj | collected 2018-10 | reverse complement strand
ATTTATGTCTCCGTTGGGCGGAACTCATTGATTTACAGGCAATTATGTAAATCAAAGTAGGAAAATTACGGAGTTTGATTTAAGCAACTCTCTGTAACACAGGAATATCCACCCAACGGCGCAAAGCATTCGCGCTTTCCCTCACGTTCGAATATATATTCGTTAGCCCCCGGCAGGGTTAGTGTCGCGAGGGGTAGTACCTTATTGTTTGTAGGAATGCCGAGCCCGCGCGGGCTAAACAATCGGGGACGATTTTTTCGAAGGGTTGAAAGAGGTCGCGCGCGCTTGTGCGAGCGACCTTAGGAACGATCTTCGACAAAATCGTACCAACCTTTAACCCGTCGCGCTTCCCCTCCCGCCCCGGCGCAGCCCCGGTAGGCGATCCGCGCCGAAAACGGCAAAATCGGCGCCGCAGAGGGGAAAAACAAGGCGATCCGCGCCAAAAACCCTGAAATCGGCGCCGGAAAGGGGGAAAACCAGGCGATCCGCGCCAAAAACCACGAAATCGGCGCCGGGGACGAAAGTGAGCGTAGTCCGCGGAAATTTGCTAAATTTGTATTGATGGAATTTATCGATACACATTGCCACCCCAGCGACGAGGCGTATGAGGGTGAAAGGGAGCAGATGATCAGCCGTGCGATCGAGGCGGGGGTGACCCGTATGCTCCATGCCGATGTAGACAGCCACGACCGGCCGAGGATGCTGAAGCTCTGCGAGCAATACCCCGGAGTAGTGTTCCCCATGCTCGGCCTGTATCCCGGCTCGGTCGGCGAAAACTGGCGGGAGGAGCTGGACCTGGTCTTCGAAGAGGCGAAGAATCCGGAGAGGTTCGTTGCGATAGGCGAAATCGGCCTGGACTATCATTTCACGACCGAGTTCAAGGAGCAGCAAAAAGAGGCGCTGAAAGCCCAGCTGGAGCTGGCCGCGCGCCTGAACCTTCCGGTAAACATCCATCTTCGAGATGCTACAGACGATTTCTTCTCGGTACTGGACAGCTGTAAGGGTCTGGGCCTGAGGGGAAATCTCCACGCTTTCGGCGGAAGCGCAGAGACCGCGGCGAGGATACGGAAATACGGTGACTGGTGCGTTGGGATAGGCGGCGTTCTGACCTTCAAGAAGGCCGGTATCGCAGAAGCGGTGAAAAGTATCCCCCTGGAGATGATACTTCTGGAGACCGACGCGCCGTATCTGACTCCGACTCCGTACCGCGGAACCCGCAATGAAAGTTCGTACATTCCGCTTATTGCCGCCAAACTCGCTGAAATCAAACAGTTAAGCCTCGAAAGGGTCGCAGAGACGACAACAGAGAACGCTTTGAATCTATTCAAACTGCACCAACATTGAATTATTTTTACTATATTGCATCTAATTTGCTAAACGCGCAGAAACGAACATAAACGAACAAAATCAATAACAACAATTAAAAACTACAATCAAAAACAGTTATGAAAAAGATTTCCATGTTTTTGGCAGCAGCGGCCATCCTGGTCTTCTCCGCCAACATCGCAACGGCACAGGAATCTGAGCAGGCTGCACCGGAAGCTACTGAGGTAGCTGCTACCCCTGCAGACGATGCTGAGGTTGACCCGTTCAACACTCAGAGTGAGATTCCTCTCCACCAGGCCCTCAAGACAAAGTTCATCGAGGGTGGTGCAGGATTAATGTCACTCGTTATCATCTGCTTGATCCTCGGTATGGCTCTCTCGATCGAGCGTATCCTTTACCTCTCGTTCTCGAGGACAAACGCCAAGGCTCTTGTCGCGAAAGTTGAGAAGGCTCTTGCAGAAGGCGGAATCGAGGCAGCAAAGGAGGTTTGCCGCAATACTCGTGGCCCCGTCGCTAAGATTTTCTATGATGGACTTGACCGCTACGATCAGGGTCTCGATGTAGTCGAGAAGAATGTCGTTTCTTCCGGTTCTATCCAGATGAGCATGCTTGAGAACGGCCTTTCATGGATCTCTCTCTTCATCGCCATCGCCCCGTCCCTCGGATTCCTTGGAACCGTTATCGGTATGATCCAGGCCTTCGACGCTATCCAGGCTGCAGGTGATATCTCCCCTAACGTTGTTGCTGGCGGTATGAAGGTCGCTCTTATTACTACGGTTGCGGGTCTTATCGTCGCTATGATCCTTCAGGTGTTCTACAACTACATCCTCGCTAAGATCGACAGCATCACCATCGATATGGAAGAGGCTTCGATCGACCTCGTGGACGTTCTTACTGCATACAAGGCAAAATAATTTCGGATCATGAACAAATACAGTAAAATCATCAAGTGGGTCCTGCTGGCGCTTCTCGTGCTCAGTATCGTGGTCTTCGTCGGAGCCTGGATTTATGGCTTTGAGAAGAATGACGGTCTGGCCGTAGACGTGCTGTTCTACTGGACTTATGCGATGGTCGGCCTCGCCCTCATCAGCATCATCTGCATCGGCGGATGGATCGGGGTGAAGAACGACAAGAAATTCCTCTGGAAGATCCTTGCCGTTTTGGGTGGCGCCGCTGTCGTGGTCCTGGCAGTGTACTTCCTGTCACCCGGCTCTGAGGCCCTCGGTATTCTCGAGCAGCCTTCAAAGTCGACTCTTAAACTGACAGATACTATTCTCAATCTTACTTACCTTGTGGGTGGCCTTACTATCCTCTCCATCATCGTTGGAGAGATCGTAGCCGGCGTCCGCAACAAGAAACAGGCAAAGTAAAACACTATGTCCAAGAAAAAAACTCCGGGTTTAAATACCAGTTCAACCGCGGATATCGCATTCCTCCTGCTCTGCTACTTCCTCATGACTACTACAATGGGAAGCCAGACTGGTCTTTCGCGCCGTCTTCCTCCTATGCCCGACCCTAATCAGAAGGTCGAGGACCAGAAGGTAAACCGCCGAAACATCATCGTGGTGCGTATCAACTCAGCGGACAAGGTACTTGCCGGTAGTGAAGGAATCGAGCTCGCTTTCCTGAAGGACAAAATCAAGGAGTTCCTCGACAACCCCAACAACGATCCCAACCTCCCCGAAAAGGAGATCAAGGAGATCGAGGGTTTCAAGTCTGTCCCCGTCTCTAAGGGTGTTATCTCCCTTCAGAACGACCGTGGTACAAGTTACTCGAAGTACATCGCCGTACAGAACGAACTTGTCAAGGCAGTCAACGAACTTCGTGATGAATTCTCGATGGCCAATTTCGGAAAGAAATATGCCCGCCTCTCAGAGGAGGAGCAGGGATGGGTTAAGAAAGCCGTTCCCCAGAACATTTCCGAAGCCGAGCCTAAGGACGTAAACGCATCAACAAGATAATAGGAGGACTAAGTTATGTCAATGTTTGGTGGCAATAGCAAGAAAGAGGTTCCCGGAATCGCTTCGGGTTCCCTCTCCGATATCGTGTTCATGCTCCTGTTCTTCTTCATGGTTACGACGCAGATGCGCGAGACCGAGAACAAGGTACAGGTCAAGGTTCCTGAGGCCTCGGAGGTCACAAAACTGGAACGCAAAGACCTTTCGTCTTATATCAACATCGGAACCCCTATCCGCTCCCTTCAGGCGCAGTATGGTACCGATGCACGTATCCAGCTCAACGACTCCTTCAAGACCAAGGAAGACATCCGTGACTTCGTCGCTTCCGAGCGTGAGGCTATGAAAGAGGGCGACCGCCCCCTTATGACCGTATGTATCAGGGCCGACCAGGATGTCCGAATGGGTATCATTACCGACGTTAAGCAGGAGCTGCGCCGCTGCTCCGCGCTTAAGATTATGTATTCCGCAAGGAAACCTGCTGAGTAAGCTCAGCATACCTCATATGAGCAGCCCTCGGATGGGGGCTGCTCTTTTATAAAAAAAGAATAAATGGCAAAGGAAATACTTCGAAGCAAAGTTAACGACCTTCTGGCGATGCCTGCAGGACAGGAAGTTCTCGCCAAGGGTTGGGTCAGGACAAAAAGAGGAAACAAAGAGATTGCGTTCATCGCTCTGAACGACGGCTCTACTATCAAGAACATCCAGATCGTGGTCGATAAGACCCCCGAGACGGAGCCCGTTCTTGCCAGGATCAGTACCGGAGCCTGTATAGGCGTAACCGGAACCCTGGTAGAGTCTATCGGAAGCGGTCAGGCCGTTGAGATCAAGGCCTCCGGTATCGAAATCTACGGCGAATGCGATCCAGTCCGCTATCCTCTTCAGAAAAAGGATACTTCCTTCGAATACCTCAGGACAGTAGCCCATCTCCGCCCCCGTACGAATACCTTCGGAGCCATATATCGCCTCCGCAGCCAGATGGCCTTTGCTATTCATCAGTATTTCCACGATAAGGGCTTTGTCTATCTGAACACTCCCCTTATTACCGAATCCGACGCAGAAGGCGCCGGCCAGATGTTCCAGGTAACTACCCTGGACCTCAATAACGTCCCGAAGAACAAGAAGAACCTTCCGGACTACAAACAGGACTTCTTCGGCAAGATGACCAGCCTTACCGTCAGCGGACAGCTTGAGGGCGAGCTTGGAGCAACCGCAGTAGGCGAAATCTATACCTTCGGTCCTACCTTCCGCGCCGAGAATTCCAACACCCCGAGGCATCTCGCAGAGTTCTGGATGATAGAGCCCGAGATGGCCTTCTACGACATTAAGGACAACATGGACCTCGCAGAGGACTTTATCAAGAGCCTCGTCAAGTATGCTCTGGACAACTGCCGCGACGACATCCAGTTCCTTAACGACCGTTACGACGAAACCCTTATCGCCCGCCTCGAAGGCGTAATCGATACCGAGTTCGTCCGCCTGCCTTACGGCGAGGGTATCGAAATCCTCAAAGCCGCAATCGCTGCAGGCCATAAATTCGAATATCCTGTCGACTGGGGAACCGATCTCCAGAGCGAACACGAAAGATATCTGGTTGAAGAACACTTCAAGCGTCCCGTCATCCTTACGGACTACCCGAAGGATATCAAGGCCTTCTATATGAAGCAGAACGAAGACGGTAAGACCGTCCGCGCGATGGACGTCCTCTTCCCGAAGATCGGCGAGATCATCGGAGGCTCCGAGCGCGAGGCCGATCTCCAGAAACTGGAGAACCGTATCGACGAGCTCCATATGAAGAGAGACAATCTGGAGTGGTATCTTGATACCCGCCGCTTCGGCAGCTGCCCTCACTCCGGCTTCGGCCTGGGCTTCGAGCGCCTGCTCCTCTTCATCACCGGAATGCAGAACATCCGCGACGTCATCCCCTTCCCGAGAACCCCGAAGAACGCTGAATTTTAGACAATATGTTAGTCATCGGTATCGCCGGAGGATCCGGCAGTGGAAAGACCACAGTAGTCAGAGCTATTACAGAGACCCTTAAGGGAGAGAGTGTAGTTACTATTCCCCTCGATTCGTACTACAAAGACTCCAGCGACCTTACTGACGAAGAAAAACGCAACCACAACTTCGACCACCCGGACGCTATCGACTGGGAGCTAATCTGCCAGCAGCTCTCCGAGCTCAAGGCCGGCAAGAGCATCGAGCAGCCTATCTACTCCTACATCTCCTGCAGCCGTTCGAAGACAGAAACTGTCCATGTCGACCCGGCCGATGTCATCATCATCGAGGGTATCCTCGTCTTCACCTGCCCCGAACTCCGCGACCAGATGGACATCAAGATCTTTGTAGACGCAGACGATGACGACCGCCTGATGCGCGTGATGACCCGCGACATAGTCGAGCGCGGCAAGGACGTCCGCTGGGTAATCGAGCGTTACTCGAAGACCGTCAAGCCGATGTACCTCCAGTTCATCGAACCCAGCAAGCGCTACGCCGATATAATCATCCCTCAGGGAGGCCATAACAAAGTCGCTATCGACGTTATCAACAACACCATCCGCAAGGAGCTCAAACAGCAAAAATAGCCGCCCCTTATGCGCGACAACCTAATAGGAATCCTGGTCACCGTGAGCGTACACCTCGCGGTGATTCTCGTTTTGCTCCTTACGGTTGTCCGCCCGGGAATCGAACGCCGGCGGGAGAGCATCCTGCTCGACTTCAGCAAGCAGGATCCGATCGAAAAGCTCGAGAAAGAGCTCGCCCGCCAGAAAGCGGCTAACGACCGTGTCGAGCGGATGCTCAGGGAGGCCGGCGTCCGTACCGAGGCCCCTCGAAACGTAGTCGTGGACCGCAGCAAGCTCAAGGACGACCGTGGGACCGATGCCGAAAAGCTTTACGACGACGCCCGCCGAATCGAGCGCCAGGCCCGCGAGAACATCAACCGCCGGGAGGAGACGCCCGATCAGGTCGAGCGTGACAAGATAGTTGTCGCAGATCCCCAAAAAGCCGTCATTCCCGACCCCGATCGGGAATCCTACCAGGGCCCGTCCGTCCTCTCCTATGCGCTGGGCGATCGCAAGGGCAGCTACCTGCCCATCCCGGCCTACAAATGCATAGGCGCGGGCGAGGTCACGGTCATCATCACGGTCAACGCCGCGGGCGACGTGATGGACGCGAAAATCCAGGACGAAGTCTCGTCTGCAGACCGCTGCCTTCGCGATTATGCGCTCAGCGCCGCAAAAAGAAGCCGGTTCTCGCGAAGCAAGACCGGCAATCCTAAGGAAATCGGTAATATAGTCTACAGCTTTATCGCTCAGTAGCGGCGGCAAAAACGTCGTCTATCTGGAGATAAAGATGATAGAAGGCATTGTCGCCTAGCTTTGAGTAGCGGCCGACAAGAGCCTTTATCTGAGTCATCATATAGCTTTCAGACTCTTCCCACTCCCCTGCTTTCGGGACAAGTCCGTCTTTCTGCTTAGCGTAAGCGAGGAACTGACGGTCCAGCCCTGCGCGGTCGAGGTAACGCAACAGTTGGGAGTAATCGTCGATACCCAGCAGCTCGTCTTTATGCTGATCGAAATAGGCCGATGAAAAACGCATCGTAGTAGCCTTTCGATTACACTTCATGTAGAAATCGCTCGCGCGGGTAGTGTCGATCGGGACGAAGACGTCCGGGATAATTCCGCCCTTGGAGACGTTCATACTGTCCGCATCCACCATCTCGCCCTCGCCGTAGCGCTTGTAGACTTCGTATGCATAATCGTCTGTATAGGGCTTCTGGATGCAGCGGCCGGACGGGGTGTAGAAACGGGCGACCGTGAGGCGGATTCCGCTGCCGTCCGTGAAAAAGACCGGTTCCTGGACGAGGCCCTTGCCGAACGAACGGCGGCCGTAGATAGTTCCCCGACGGTTGTCCTGCACCGCCCCTGCGAAGATCTCGCTGGACGAGGCGGTTCCCTCGTTGATCAGGACCTTCAGCGCGATGTCCTTGAGCGCCCCCCGCCCGTCCGCGAGATAATCTTCGCGCTTGCGGTGCAGGCCCTCGAGATAAACGATCGTATCGCCCTTTTCGAGGAAGGCGTCGCTAAGCATCAGCGCCTGATCGAGGTAGCCGCCGGAATTGTCGCGAAGATCGAATATGAGCTCGCGCATCCCCTGCTTCTGAAGGGCCTCGGCGGCCTCGCTGAATTCGTTATAGGTAGTGCGGGCGAACTTCGAGAGGCGGATGTAGCCCGTAGTGTCGCCGACCATAAACGAGGCGTCCACGCTGTGGGTCGGGATCTTGCCGCGCGTGATTTCGAACGGGATGACCTCCGGGCCACGCTTGACCGTAATCGTGACCTTAGTCCCGGCTACTCCCCTCATCCTTCGGACCATACTGTCCTGCGGGTACTTGCAGCCCGCGATCACGACCGAATCGACCTTAAGCAGGCGATCTCCCGGCATCAGGCCGACCTTTTCCGAAGGGCCGCCCGGGATAACTTCGATCACGACGGCAGTATCGTTAGGGACGTTGAACTGAATTCCGATCCCATCGAAGCCGCCGGCGAGGTTGGTTTCCGACTCCTCGAGCTCCTGCGGGGGCAGGTAGACCGAATGGGGGTCGAGCTGGGAAAGGGCAGCGACTATAGCCGCATCCGTAACCTTCTTTCTGTCAACAGGTTCTACGTAGTTCTCGTCGACTTTCTGGAGGATAAGGTTGAGCTTGCGCCAGTCCTGGTACTCGGCTTTGAGGCGGGCTTTCTGACCGATCACTTTCTGAACGGTCAAAGCGCCCATCGCGCCGACAAGTATGCCGACCAGGGCTACGGCTATCGCAGACCAGGAACTACTTTTCATTCTTGTCGATGTCGATCTGCTCGCACTCGATATTGGCGCTCTTCAGCAGGTCAATGCCGTCTGTGATACGATAGAGATCCTTGTAGACTACTCGCTTGATTCCTGACTGGATGATGAGCTTCGCACACTCCATACAGGGCGATGCCGTAACGTAGAGGGTCGCGCCTTCGGAACTGTTGCCCGACTTTGCGACTTTAGTGATAGCATTCGCTTCGGCGTGGAGGACGTAAGGCTTAGTAACGTCGTTTTCGTCTTCACACTGATTCTCGAAGCCCGAGGGGGTTCCGTTGTAGCCGTCGGAGATAATCATACGGTCTTTGACGAGCAGGGCTCCGACCTGACGCCTTTTGCAATAGGAATTCTTGGCCCATACCTCGGCCATCTCCAGGTATCTTTCGTCGAACTTATTCATTTTTCAGATATAGATAACGTTTAATGCTGCGCTTGGGAGTACGGATGAAATCGTCTTTGAGGATTTCGATCTTACGGATCTGAGCGTAATTAGGCAGGAGAGGATTGATCTCGGGGAGGCTGCTGAGGATCTTTCCTTCAAGTTCTTCTTCCTCGATTCCGTCGAGGGCCGCGGAGGCGTAGTCGGGATGGATGATGGCGGTAAGGCCACCCTTTTCCTCAACTACCAGCGACTCAACTACATACTGGACGTTGTTGATTACTGCTTCGAGCTCTTCCGGATAGATGTTCTGACCGTTGGCGGAGAGGATCATACACTTAAGGCGGCCCTTAAGATAGAGGTAGCCCTTCTTTATGACACCCATATCGCCAGTACGGAACCAGCCATCTTCGGTAAAGGCAGCGGCTGTAGCCTCCTCGTTGCGGTAGTAGCCCAGGAAGACGTTGGGGCCTTTGACCTGGACCTCGCCCGGGATATGCTCCGGATCCTTGGAATCGATTCTGATCTTGCAGCCTGCGACCGCCTTGCCGGATGAGCCGACCTTGGAACGGTTCCAGTGGGCATAAGTGATGATAGGGGCGCACTCGGTCATTCCGTAGCCGGCCGTAAAGGGGAAGCGCATTTTGTGGAAGAACTTCTCGACCTCCGGGTTCACGGGCGCGCCGCCGAGGATGATTTCCTCGAACTTGCCGCCGAAAGCGGCGACCACCTTCTTACGCACCGCCCTGCGGAGGATGCCTCCGATAAACGGGGCCCCTACGAAGAAGCGGAAACGCCTCATCATAGGCTTGATCTGGTTTTTGTAGACCTTCTCGATGATGAGCGGAACGCTGATGATAACTGCGGGGTGAATCTCCTGGAAAGCGGTCATAATGACCTTAGGGCTCGGGGTCTTCGAGAGGAAGTGGGTATGGGCCCCAATACACATCTCGAAGAGGAATTCGAACATAAGGCCGTACATATGGGCGCTGGGGAGCATCGCGACCATATTGCAGGTATAGTCCATCTGAGGCTCGGCGTCGTTTGCGGCGAACTCGATGTTTGCGATAAGGGCGCGGTAAGGGATCATTACACCCTTCGAGAAACCTGAAGTTCCGGAGGTGTAGTTGATCAGAGCCAGCTCGTCCGGGGAGTCGCGATAGAAATCGAGATTCTCGGGACGGAGGCCGGAAGCATATTCGGTGTGGAAGTCGGAGATTACTTTTGCCCTCTCCTTATCCAGATTATCGATTGTCGTATAAAGAATACGGAAATCCGAAATGTTGACTGCAGCAAGAAGGCCTTCGAACTTTGTCGAATCGAGCTTATCCCAGATGAGTTCGTCGATGAAGAGGACCTTCGCCTCGGCGTGGATGACAAGCTCGGAAATGTTGGCCGGATTGAAATCGTGGAGAAGAGGGACCGGAACTGCGCCATAGGTCATTACTGAGAGGAAACTGACGCCCCAGTTAGCCTGGTTGCGGCCGCAGATCGCGATTTTATCGCCGGGTTTCACTCCGAATCTTCTGTAGTGGCGCTGGATGATGGCTATTCGCTCGGCCAGCATCGCATAGTTCATTGTTTCGCCCTTGTAGTTAGACAGGGCGGGTCTCCACCAGTTCTTTTTGAAACTGCGCTCGAGCTGCTTATTTAGGGATGTAACTTTAAGCATACTAATAGGTTCTGTACACATCGAAGCGGAGTTCGCTTCGGGTCCACGAAAGCTGGCAATCGTCTGCGAGGACTATCGCCTTTACATTTTTGGTGGGCCAATAATGGAGTTTTTGCCTCACTTCCGAGGCAAGAAAATGTTTCACGGCAGATTCGCTGCCTATGATAAGCCAGTTACCGATGCAGGCGTCGTGGGAGTCGTCTGCAAGCGAGAAGCCCTGCCCGAAGAGGGTGGAGACAAACCCGCGGTGTGTGTTATAGCGAATGTTGTGGGATACAAGGGGCTTCGCGGGGCGAATTAGGACTACTTCCTCCCCCTTCCACTGTACTTTCGCTATTTCTTTAATATCGGTTTCGGCGGCCCATTTGAGAGGGTCTACTCCGGTGTTCTTCTTAAGTTGGTTGCAGGCATTGACGAACTTGTTGAGTCCGGCGCCAGCGTCGAGATTCTTCTTCCTCGAGTCAAGGAAAGTCTCTACAGATGAGAGAGGAAGATCGACTACATAGGTCGTTCCCTGAGGGATTATATCGGGGATTTTGCTCTCGCCGTAGCCCTGGTCTTCGTAGACCTTTGCGGCCTTGGAGTAATCTTCGGGATATACGGTCCTTACGTCATAACTGAGATAGACGCCCTTTCCTGCGGGCTCCGAGCCCGAGAGAAGCATCACAGTCCAGTCTGACCATCCCTTGATAAAGCCGACGAGCTGTTTTCTTGTAAGGTACTTCGAGAGGAAATCCTTCGGGAGAAGGTTCGCGACGGCATCGTTCCTAAAGATAACCACATCGCCCTTCGAAGGGGCCTTTTCCAGCGCATCGGTAAGTCCGACTACCTCCATCACGGAGGTATGGGCCTCCATATGGCGCTCGGAGGCGTCTATGAGGGGCTCCGAGGGGCTAAGGAGCAGGACGCTGCGGCTGCCGCGCTTGCGGGCCGGGGCGGCGACGAGGCGCGACTGGAGCCCGAACTCAGCGGCCGCTTCCATCACCGGGGCCGCATTCTTGACTGCAGCCTGAGACTTGCCGGCATCGATTGCCAGCATCGGGATAAGTTCGCCCTGGAAGTGATATGAAATCACCATCCTAGAGTCTGCCAGCGCTCCGTAGGAGAACTCCCTGAATACGCTGCGGCTGTCCATCAGATTCTCAAGACCGGCAGCCGCTCTATCACACACTACTACTCCGCAAGCATCCGAGGGGATATGCGCGAGAAGTTCAAATCCTTTTACTTCGGGAACCGACGAACTGTCCTGATTCCCGCTTTGTCCGCAGGAGAGGAGGAGTATCGAAGCTGCAAGCGCAGCCAGAGTCTTGATCCAGGTTTTAGACATACTTTGCAAAGATAACAAAATACATTTATCTTTGTACGTTATGCAAAACAACACAGGTATTCCCAGGGCTTTCTTCAAGTTCCCCGCCCAGATAGTACATTTCGTGGGCCTGCCGATCTTTTTCCTGCTTTTTATGCTGATCTACAGGCCGGCCGGTATAGTTGAATTTCTCGATGCCGGAGCGATGGTCCTCGAGTTCAACGTAACTATCCTCTCGACTATCCTTTTGCTGATTCTTGTCGGGACTCGTCTTGCCTTCTTCTTTTTGAGGAAGAAGATGAATCCTACCTACCTTTCATACACCGCCTGGTGTATCCTTGAGGTATTCCTCTTCGCCTGTTTCGGAGCTATGTTTATGGCCCTTATGACTATCGGCCGCGAACAGTACAGCTTCTTCTTTGCTCTTCCCCGCTGCCTGGTAGATTTCTTCGGAGTACTCGTATTCCCCTACCTCATTATCGAGATGGGAACTATAATCTACGCGAAGAACCGCGAAGTAACAGAAACCGCGACAGACGATAACCTGATCCGCTTCAAGGATTCTAACCAAAAGCTCAAGCTCGCTGTCGCAGTCTCTTCTCTTCTCTATGTAGAGGCTAACGAGAACTACGTCAATATAGTCTATCTCGACGGAGAAAGCGTGAAGAAATATCAGCTTCGCTCTTCAATGAAGCGCCTCGAGGATATGCTCCACAAACAGGGCCTCCAGCGTTGTCAGAGGGCTTTCTTCGTTAATCCCTCGCACGTAACCGTACTTAGGAAGGACTCCGCAGGTTTCGTCTTTGCGGACCTCGACACTCCGGGTACCCCTCCTATTCCGGTCTCCAAGACTTACTACGACTCGCTGGCGGCATTGCTCTAACAAAGCCGCCAGCTTCTTTTTTCGATTCAGAGTATTACTGAGTTCTGATGCTGCCGATTCCGTTTACTGAAGGACGGATGCTGGCAGCCTCGAGCTGGGTGGCGTCGATGTCGCCGGCTCCGTTGATCGTGAGCCTTGCACTGTCGACCCTGCCGCCTACATTGACATCGCCGGCGCCGTTCATGGTTACCTCGAGAGATGTGGCCCTGAGGCCGCTGAGTTCCAGGTCTGCCGCTCCGTTACACCTTACGGTGACGTTGGTTGCGTCCAGGCCCGCGATATCCAGATCGCCTGCGCCGTTGAGAGTGAGGCTGAAATCGCCCGTGGAGCGGATTCCGTGTTTACACTCCATATCTACCGCGCCGTTGATGCTGAGAACTGACAGGACGTCGGAGGTGATATAAACCTTAGTGTTCCTGAACGAACGTATCCTCTTGTCGTCGGTCTTGATAGTGACGCTGCCGTCATTGTCCTGATCCACTACAATGTGGTTCATATATTTCTCGCTCGCAACGATAACGATCTTCGGGGCGCCGAGCTCATAGACTACATCGCAGGGGATGTTGATGGTAAGATCGTCGAAAGGAAGAACCTCTACAGTACGGGTCTGGGTCTCAGAACTTCCAATCAGTTCTCCGCTGTTCGATCCTGATACAGTATAGTTGCAAGAGGTAAGGGTGGCGATCATTATAGCCGCCGTTATAAACATTTTCATATCAAATCTTTAAGGTTGATGCCAAGAAGGGTGGCGCGTTTAACAAATTCGGGTAATTCTTCGGTGATGAACTTCTGTTTTTCGGTCTTGAGGATGGCTTCTTTCGCGTCTTCGCAGACAAAGAAGCCTATTCCCCTCTTCTGAAAGATGACACCGCGGTCTGTAAGTTCATCGTAAGAGCGGGCTACGGTGTTGGGGTTTACCCCGATCGTTGCGCCCCACTCCCGGACTGAAGGGATGCGTCCCCCAGCCTCCAGTTTTCCGGAGAGAATCTGTTCGCAGATTCCGTCCGCGATCTGTATGTAGATCGGTTTATTCTCGTTGAATTCCATAGCTACTAATGTTTGATTGAGCGGAGACGCAGGTAACTGAGTCCCATCAGGATTACAACCTGGGCATAAAGGGTAATTGTACCGAAGTTGATGATTTTCCTCATTGCTATCTCGGGATCCTCATCGAACATCCTCAGGAATACATTGGCATCCTGGTCCATAAAAGCTCCGGCAGCTACAGACATAGCAGTAGAGAAGAAGATGGAAAGAGCGAACAGAGCAAGAATAGTCTTTCCTACCTTTCCTTTCTTGAAGATGATGGCTCCAAGAAGGAAGAACAGGGATGAGGAAGCCCAGTCTCCCAAGGCAATGCCCGCATATCCGATATGCAAATCAACGGGCAGATCAACTTCCGAAATGATATCGTTGAAGGGGATCTTAACTATAGGAGTTCCGTAAGCGTTAGGGAAAATAACTCCCATAAGAGTATCAGAGCCTATGTAAAGCGCGCTCAGGCAGAGCGGAGCGGCCAGACAGAGGACAAGCATCATCGAAACCCACTTCTCGAAGGTTGAGACGGGCAGCATCAGGAACGACGAGCCGGCGCGCTTCTGGGTGATCGAGCCGTACGCCTTCGTAGGGAAGACAATAACGCCTACCAGGACGCAAATCATTCCGGAAAGGAATCTCATCGGCATAATGGCGTCGTCACTGACTGTAATGTGTCCGCTGAAAATCAGGGAGAAGAGTTGGAACACCACGAAAAGGATGGCAGGAAGAAGTCCGAGGACTATCAGGCTCAGACCGAAGTTGTTCCAGGCGTTTTCAAGGTCATAGCAGAAATACTTGCCGAACCTTTTGGGAGAAAATACATTATTCATGGCTGAAAATTCCTTTTACGAGTTCTTTGTTGTTGTGTACTGCGTTGAAGAGGGCTTCAACATTGACCTTGCTCTCCTTGCCGGTAGTGTTCGGATATACCTGGATAAAGCCTCCGGGGAGCTGCTCAGCATAGAGGGCGCCGGGCTGGATCTGAGTTCCGTAGTCGAAGAAGAGTTTGGAACTGATTTCCTCGATAGAGGCGTTCAGAAGTACGTCGCAGCGGTCGAGGATGACGATAGGATCGATGACGTTCTCGAGATCGCGCACCTGATGGGTGCTGATGACGATGGTCGAATCCTCGCGGGTGTACTTCATAATAGCCGCGCGGAACTGAGCCTTCGAGGGGATGTCGAGACCATTTGTAGGCTCGTCCATCAGAAGGTACTGAGTTCCTGCCGCCAGAGCAAAGGCGATGTAGGCTTTCTTGAGCTGGCCGGCAGACATTGCGTTCATCTTCTGGCTGCCGTCGGTCTCGAGCTCCTTCATTATATTAATATAGGTGTCGAAGTTGAAGTTCGGCCAGAATTTTCCGGTAGACTTAGCCCACCTGTCGGCGGTAGTATTCAGAGGAGCCACCTCGTCTGGGAGGTAGTAGATGCTCTCCAGGAAAGAAGGCTGTCTTTTGTACGGATCTGCTCCGTCTGCGACGATTGTTCCCACCTGGGGTTTCTTGAGACCGCAGAGCAGAGTAAGGAGAGTTGTCTTTCCTACTCCGTTCTCTCCGAGAAGACCGTAGATCTTCCCCGCCTCAAGCTTCATCGAAATGTTGTTCAGTACGTTCTTGGGACCGTAGCTGAAAGCTAAATTGTTAATCTCTATCATATTATTTTGCGTGTATTAGTTTAATAGTACACTGCAAAGGTACGACGTTTTTTTAAATATGCAAGAAAAACAACAAAAAAATATTTGAAAATATTTTCCTATCTTTGGCTCTAATGAAAGCACTACCACTGAAACCCCTGTCCCTTATCGCCCTAGTGGCGCTGGCTTTAAGCTCATGTACCCTTGATCTGGATACCCCGGATTCCGATAGCGGTACCGGCAAGAGAAAGATCTCATTCCCCGTCAAGGTCACCCGCGACGGACAAGCAATTCCTGAAGGAGCTATTACAAAAACAAAAGGAGATATCTACGAAAGCGAAGACAGAATCGCTACTATGGATAAATCCCGCTCCTTCGGTCTGGTAGGAGTAGACTTCGAGACAGGTACCCTTATCCTCGACAATGAAGCAGTCGGAACGGTAAGCGGACAATATCAGGGTTTCTTCGATAAAGGTCTGTGGGATATCCCTACAGTAGTTTCTTTCAGTGCGTATTACCCCCACGTAGCCAATCTTATCTACGGAGACGAATATGCTACGTACAGCATCCCGTTCAGCAATGCGGATACAGAGGCCGGCCCGCTCGTTTCGAAGACGGTCCAGAGCGCTCTTGATCAGCTGAATATGGTCCCGCTCGAGTTCCAACACATTACAAACGATATCGGCTTCAAGATCTGCGATGTTACCGTAGATCCCGCCCTTCAGGGTCTTATCCACCTCCGTAAGGTAGTAGCGACCAAGATCGCTTCCGCAGGTATCTTTGTCAACGACATCCAGGCCGGAGACGGCTTCTGGCACCGCCGTGGTTATTACCGCGACGAGCTCGTCTTCGAAGGAGACGCGAAGGTCGGAATCGGGATGGAAAACGAAATGTTCATCGGCAAGAACTCTCTTGTCCCCCGTATGGCAGACAGCTATCGTTTCTATGCCATTCCGGATGAGATCGTGATGGGAAAGCAGTGTGTGGAAGTTACTTACGATGTAGAAGAGTTCACCCTCAACGGCTTTACATATAGCGCTCTTACTAATCAGAAAGCCAACTATATGCTCTACGGCATTCTTCCGGACAACGTGATGGCCTACGGAAGGCAGTACACCTTCCACCTCGGCCTCGATACAGGAAAACTCTATAAGGAAATCACCTTCGACGCAACTGTAAGCGACTGGGAGACCAAGATCTACGAGAACAACGACGAATTCTAGAGCCGGGATGAAAAAGATTCTCCTAGCCATCTTTGTGCTGCTCACGTTCTGTGCGTGGGCAGCTCCCGTTACAGAGAAGAACAATCCGCTCGGGATAGACAATACCTGTTACGTAATGTATCAGGAAGTCGAAAAGCAACTCGGGAAGGATGGCTTCAGTGCAGCGGCGGATTTGTTCCTTCAGGCCGCCACCGCCAAAAAAGACGACAAAGCTCTTGTAATATACCATGTAGAGTTGCTCAAAGACCTCATCGTTCGTCCTTTGTCCGAGGACAGCGACGCCAGAGTCGACGAAATGCGCGAACGTCTGAAACAAGTAGCTAGAGAAAAGAATCAGCCGTACTATTTCTACTACTCCTACCAACTTTCTCAGGAGTATTACACAAAACACGGCGAATCCTATCGGGCCCTTCTCCTCCTTCAGGAGATGCAGAACCACGCCCTCGCGGATGATGATGCCTACGGAATCTGGACCAGCTCAAAGTATCTGGCAGACATCTACATCCGCAACAACGACTACGTAAGCGCGAAGCCTCACCTCCTTCAGGCAATCAGACTCTATAACACTACATCGGACGAATCTATCCGTCGCGAGTCCCCTACCCGCCTGTATTGCGATCTGGCAGATACTTACCCCATCGCCTCAGACTCCGTAAGAATCAATGTCGCCCTCGCGCGCAGAAACGCAAAATTCCACCTCGACTCCCTGCGTTGTACCTACTACGACCTTCGCATCGCCGCTCTTGACAACGATATGGAGAGGTACATGGAACTTCGGGAAATCTGCAAGAACGACCCTCAATTCCCTACTATTACCCGAAATTCGAGGATGTTCTTCTCGCTTATCGACGCCTGCCTCGACGGCTCCATTATACAGAGGGAGGATGAAATCTACCATCTCGCTACTATCCGAGAGATGAAGGTTATCGCGAACCTTTGCGAGAACTGGGGCTATAAAGAGTTCGCTTTCAATGTCGAGAAGAAACTGGTCAACCTGATGGAGGGCCTTATCTCCAGCACCAACAGTTCCAGAGTCTCCGAGCTTGATGTCTCGATGGGAAAGGCCGCTCTGAATGCCGAACTCGTTTCGAAGCAGAATCAGCTATCCCGCGTCTCTATCTTCGTTGCTATTCTTCTGGCTATCATCTTGCTGGCTACAGCGCTGTTCTCTCTGCTGTACATCCGCCAGCTTAAGCAAACCAACGCAAAAGTTCTGCTCGCAAACGCCGCCAAGACCCGTTTCGTCCAGAATATGAGCCACGAAGTCCGTACTCCGCTCAACGCTATCGTAGGCTTCTCCCAGCTTCTCTCCCTGCCAGACGGATCCCTGACTCCCGAAGAAAAGGATGAGTTCTCCGGCCACATAGTAAACAATACGAAGATGCTGACTATGCTCCTGGACGACATCCTCAACGCTTCGTCGATGGACAAGGGCGAGTACAGGATTACCTACGAAGAAGGAGAGAAGAACTACATGTGTCTGGCTGCTATCTCCAGCGCCGAACATCGCCTCCAGCCGGGAGTAAAGATGTACTACGAACCCGAAGAAGCCGAGCCTCTGACCTTCAGGACGGATCCCAGGCGCGTTCAGCAGATCCTTATCAACCTACTTACTAACTCCTGCAAACATACCACGGAGGGTGAGATCAGGCTTTCAAGTTCTCTGAGCGAGAACCCCGGCTTCGTTACCTTCTCAGTTACAGATACCGGTCCCGGCGTCCCCGCCGATCAGGCTGATCATATTTTCGCGCGCTTCACAAAACTCAACGAATTCGTTCAGGGAACCGGTCTCGGTCTGAGCATTTGCCGCGACATCGCTACCAGGATGGGAGCCAGAATCCTTCTGGACACCAATTATCCCGGTCCGGGCGCCCGCTTCGTATTTATTGTCCCAATCAACCCTGAAGAAAAATGAAACGCCTCGTTTCCATCGCCGTATTCAT
>JAEEGG010012604.1_pt1 | contig 18209 bp, 14 predicted proteins | sample 9134161 | NCBI WGS metagenome assembly JAEEGG01 (sample SAMN16246543, study PRJNA631951) | gut metagenome | biome: gut microbiome; feature: rumen; material: CR-attached | host: Bos | place: Iran: Karaj | collected 2018-10 | reverse complement strand
AAATAAAGAAGCCTCTCCAACAAATGAAAATGAAGACGAAGACAAAAAAACTTCTGTCGGGTTACGAATATTTGGCCGGTTGCTAGGAACTGCGGTAATATTTCTGATAGCATTCCTGCTTTTCAAATATGGAGGTTGGCAGATGGCGTGGGGGAAAACCAAAGCTGAGACAATTAGCTGGACAATTTCGGAACTAGGGCAATTCAATATACCTCTCACAGATGTCAAAAACTTTATTTTCAATGCTCACGGCATACTTATTCGTGTGAACGACAATTTTTATGGAGCAATGTGCGGGACACAATATTTCGACTCTCCATTCATTCAGTGGATTATGCTTTTTTTCGCCTTGGGTGCGTTTGTCGAAAGTTTTGTGTTCCTATTTACTGGTGATTTTTCTTCTGACTAATAAAAAACAAATGTGATATGAAATGTTTAAAATGTAATGCAGAAATTGACGATAACGCAATGTTCTGCCCAGAATGTGGAAGCAAGATAGAGAAACCTGCTTTTTGTGCTAACTGTGGTGCTAAACTAGAAGATGGAGCTACCTTCTGTAGTAATTGTGGCGAGAAGACTCAAGCAAATACAAACGAAGGCAAACGGAGTGATGAGCAACAAAATGACAATCATTCTGATGAAGATCTTTATGGAGTATTCAATATGCACTTTGTTTCCCAATCGCCAAGCTTTGCCACAAAAATTATACAGTGGTATTATGTGCAATCAGCATCAAGAATGCTAAAGGAATTTAAATTAAGCAACGGTACAATATCCATATCTACTTGGGGAGGAGATAAACTTACTGCTCCGATTAAGGAATGTAAATTCAATTACGATGACCTTGAGAATTCTGGAAAGAAGATTATATGTGTCAAACACGGTAACAAAAAAATTGTTTTTGTTGAAATGTCAGAATCGCTAAGCGAAGAAGAATGGGGACAAATTACCAATTTCTGCATAGTTGCCTGCAATGCACAAAAAACTAATTTAAATATGCCTGTAGTTGTTCTTTCCATAATATCGGGGATAATAATAATTATTATAGGTGCAATAGTCTTATTGCCAGATTCATATGGATGGTATCCTATATTTATTGGACTACTTCTTATTGGTTTGGGTATAAAGAAATTGTTTAGGAAACAAAAATAAGTTTATTGCTATTAACAAGTATTAATTAATTGTCAATTTAAATTGTATAATATGAAATGTTCAAAATGTAATGTAGAAATATCAGATGATGCGAAGTTCTGTCCTGTATGTGGCGCAAAAGTAGAACCAGAAAGCAAATGCCCAAATTGTGGAGAAAAACTAGAGGACGGTGCAAAATTTTGTACAAAATGTGGAACTAAAATCGAAAATTGTAATGAGGGGAAAGAAATTTTATCTTCTACATCTGAGAACCCTGTTACCGAAGCGACAAATGACACAATCGGTAATCACAATGTAGAATCCTCTGGCATCAACGCTTCAAAGCCATTGCCCGCAACTAACTCTTCCTCTATGGCTGTTAAAAAGAATAAATCGGCCAAGAAAGCAATAATAATTGCATTTGTATTTGTGGCAGTTATTATCGCATGGTCAGTAGGAATATTAGTACAGCACTTTGTGAACAAGTCTAATTATCAAGGCAATAGTTATAATTATGGCTATTCAAGCAATAATAACTTAAGTAATACTTATTCTAATGAGTACATATCTTTCAGATATCCAGGTAACTACAAAATAACAGATATAGAAAAGGATGAAAATGGAGAAATTAGTTTTAATTGTGAAATAAAAGGAGATAACCTTTCTTGTATAACTATAGCTAGCGGTGAAGACGCAGGTTTGGCATACGCTTACGAACAAGAAATAAAAGAATTGAGCATAGAAACAATAAATACTATTAATAGTACTTTAACTGCGATATACTACGACGTTAAATTCTCTACAATTTCTAAAAAAACAGTGGGCAATTGTAAAGGGTATTTCTGCGATTTTACTGCAAAAGCATTTTCGGAAACTATCAAGGGATACACTTTTGTTGGCGTTTCTGTAAATTATTATGTAACAATACTTACTCAAGCAGAAAACGACAAGTATATGCGGCAACTAGATGAAATATTAAGCACATTGGATGTAAAAGCAGAAGCTTTGGAAGGAGAATGGAGTACGATTCGATAGCAGATGTTGAGGGTTCTGTTTTTCTTATGTCCTTTCGAATTTGAATATTAGCATTTGTAATACGCAAAGTAAGGCAATTTACGGCAGTCGGCAATAGTTGACTGCTGTTTTTGTTTTATCTCAGTATGAAACAAATTTTTCCCTACTCTCCTCTTTGAAAAATATGTATGTTCTATATATTTATAAAGTAATTTGTTTTGTATTAGGTATTTAGCTTGCAGATCTTGTGTTAAACGGAAATAAAACCACCAGATACGATGGCGGTAAGTGGTAAAAAAATGTAGTTACCGCCGTGCTATCGCATAGTTTTTCATTTATTGGCTTGGGCGCTTGCCTAAGTTGAAAAGGATTTTTACAAATCGTAATTATCTATGCTTCAAGCAGAAATTATGTCATATTCCGCACTTCTCTCCCCAAAAATGATGAAAAGGGCGAATGGATTTAACCAAAAGTTGTGATTGGAGAGAATAACCGCAATGTCATATTTTTGCATATCAGTAATTTATAATGTAAAGGTATGAAGAATAAGTTATACATTTTGTCGGTATTGGTTTTGGTAATAGGTATGCTGACTACTGGATGCAAGGACAAGATAACATATACTGTAGTTTTCAATCCCAACGGAGGAAGCGGGACAATGCAACCGCAAGTTTTTGCCGATGGCGAGGAGAAAGACCTGTCTTCCAATGCGTTTGTGCGTGAGAACTATAACTTTTCGAGCTGGAATACTATGGGAGACGGTAGCGGAACTGCATATAGCGATGGGCAAAATATAAGGCTTGTTTCGGATATAACGCTTTTTGCCCAGTGGGTTGCCAATGTGGATACGACAAGCGGAATCGGAGCAACCGTATATGTTACATTTGATGCCAATGGTGGTGTGGGTGAGATGCAGCCGCAACCATTTACGGTAGGCATTGAACAGTCATTGTCCGCCAATGAGTTCACGCGCGAGAACTATGGCTTTGTAAGTTGGAATACCGCCGCTGATGGTTCGGGCAGGACTTATTCCGACTCGCAGGAAGTTACGATTTCTGTCAATACGACGCTGTATGCACAGTGGATTGCCTTGCCCGACTTGACCGAGCATTCCTGGGTTGACCTTGGCTTGCCGTCGGGGACTAAGTGGGCGACTTGCAACATCGGTGCTACTAATCCCGAAGAATATGGACACTTTTTCGCTTGGGGCGAAATTGCCGAAAAGGGCGCATACACTTGGGAAAGCTACAGATATGCCGAGGGCACTTCGTGGAACAATCCGAGGCTGACAAAATATTGCAGTGACCCACAGTTCGGCGACAATGGTTTTACCGATAACCTTACCATACTCGAACCCACCGACGATGTCGCCACGGCCAACTGGGGAAACGAGTGGCGCACACCAACCTACGAGGAAATGAGAGAACTGATGACTTCGTGCTCAATTGCGTGGACAACGATTAACGGTGTTGGCGGACGGCAGTTTATCGGACCTAACGGCAATTCCATCTTCCTGCCTGCTGCTGGATACCAAAGTGGCAACGAACACAACTACGAAGGTTCTTATGGCATTTACTGGACCTGTTCGCTCTATACCGATGTTCCTTGCCGTGCGTGGGGCGTTTTCTTCGGCTCCGACGACTGCGAGGAAAAACTTACCTACCGCAACTGCGGATTGTCGGTTAGGGCGGTGAAGAATTGAATACGAAAAGCCTTCTGTCTTTACAATCCCAATCTAACCTTATTTCTGTCTGTTTCAGCAGGCTTCGGTGCGTTGCTTGCCTTGTAAGAATTGAAATTGTAGCGAATTCCTATCCACAACATTCGGCTCTTGTTGATACTTGTATTGGTGAGGTGATAAATGCGATTGTCAGAAAAGATGTTCCAGCTATTTGTCTTGAAAACATCGGCAAGCAGCAGGGAAACAGCCAAACTGCCTTTTAGGAATTTCTGGCTTATGCCAATGTCGAGATGATGAGACAGTTTCGTAGTGAATTGCGGGTAATACTGTGGCGTTTCGAAGAAATATTGCGCCTGTATGTCCATTGTCTTTATCGGATGGAAGGTTAATTTCAGATTGTCGCTGTTGACGATTCCGCGATTGTCAAGGTCAACGCCTTCGTAGTCGCCTTTCGTGTCAACATAATATGTATTTGATCCGAATTGCAAGTCAAACCATTTGCAGGGAGTGACACCCAACGATGCATCAAGTCCAGTCTTAAATTCAAAAGTTCCGTTCACAAAAGTCAGCAGAAGTATATCACCCTTAAGCATAGCAACTTGCGTAATATTATCCTTCAGATAGTCGGCATAAACATTCGCCAAGAAGTTAACCGACTTGTCTTTCGCTCCGTACGAAAATTCAAGGTGGTAAGATGTTTCTGGACGAAGCCGCATATTTCCCTGCTCGAAAGTATGAGCATCAATCATACTCATATATGGGTTCAGTTGCGGATATGCCGGTCGGCTGATTCGCGAATTGAATGCCAGGGAAATGTGTTGCTTGAGGTTTTCCTTCTTAGATTTGATTTTATAATTTAGCATCAAACTTGGACCGACAAAAAGATGATTGGTTGCAGTGTCTATGGCATCCTTGTCGTTTTGCAGGCTTACACGGCTATATTCGGTTCTGATTCCGGCTTTCCAACTAAACTTTTTGTCGGCATTGGAAGAAAACAACATGTAAATTGCAGGAATGAACTCTCTATGTAGCAAATCGTTGCTATAAACATTAGAATATACCCACTGGCTACTGTCCATATTGTAGAATTCGTGGTAGATGTCGTTCTGCCTGTACGAAATTTTTACTCCGGCATCCCACCTTCCATATTCGCGAATCAACTTGTAGTCGCATTGAACGGATGTATTCAGAGGACTTCCGCCAGAATTTGATTTTCCGATTGAATCGTTTTCCAGAAAATAGTACGATGGACGATGCCCCCATATCTTTGAAACGGAAGCCCTTAGCGTTATGTCCGACGATTGCGGATTGATTATGTGCGTGTAGGAAATAGCTCCATCAATGTTTTCGCGGTTCCACGACACATTGCTGCTACGATTTTCATTGCTTTGCAATCCGTTGTCACCGTATGTGTTGGCAAATTGCTGCTGGGTGTTGAGCCGTGGCATTATGAAGCGGATATCGGCACTAAGCTTGTTTTTCTTGTTTAGACGAAGCGTTGTTCCAACGCCGATATTATTGTTGAAGACCGTGCGTGCCGAATGGAACTGCTGCTCGAGCCAATTGTCAGTTTCCACGAACTTGCGGTTCAGGTTTCCATCAATTATGTCGTCTTCGTATTTAAGGTTGTAACTGAAGCGGAAAGATTTGCCGTCCTTTGTGTAATTGACTGCAGCATTGGCGTTTGCAAAATGATTGAAGCCGTAGTTTGCCGAAAACATTCCGCTCCAGCCTTCGCTTTTGTTTTCCTTTAGCACAATGTTTATGATTCCACCGGTTCCTTCCGAATCGTATTTGGCATCGGGACTTGTGATTACTTCCACATTGGCGATGTTGGCAGATGGAATTGCCGACAGGCTTGTCATTGCAGTTGGCAGGCCGTTTACAAGAACAAGCACATTGCTGTTCCCGCGAATCGATACATTGTCTTCGTTGTCAACCGATACCGATGGCACAGCCTTCAGCACATCCAGGACAGAGCCTTTTACTTCGGTCATTACCGACTGCGGTGCGATAACCTTGTGCTCTACTGCGTTATGCGTTGTCTGTTCGGCGGATACTTGCACTTCGTCCAGCTGGTATGCATTGTTTTCCAGGACAATAGTATCGAGAGTAATGTTTTTTGTATTGGCGACAAATGAAATTTGTTTTGTCTTTTTTCCGATAAATGAAACCGACAGTTGATATTGTTTTTCGGATTTCGCAAGTTGCAGGACAAATTCGCCATTTTCGTTGGTCAGTGTTCCGCTTAGGAATGTCGAGTCGCAGGCTATTGCCACCGATGCGAACCCAACAGGCATTTGAGTTTCGTCAACCACGCACCCTTTCACATTACAATGCTGGTTTTGTGCGTTTACCGACAAAAGAAACATCAAAAATAAAACAAAAGCCGAAACTATTTTCCTCATACAGACATTTGCAGATTAATTGGGTATGGTACCCACAGTCCTTTTTACAATCGCCTTCGTCGCTAAGTAAAATGCCACTGCCACAGAGATTCCGAAGCAGAAGCCAACAAAGATGTCGGTAGGGTAGTGGACGGCGAGGTACATTCGTGAATATGAGACGATTGCAGCCCAGCATAGTGCGGTTATTGTGTACCATTTTCGGCGGATGAATAGCATTGTGATTAGCGCAAGCCCGAAGCTGTTGGCGGCGTGACCAGAAAAGAAACCGTACATTCCGCCACGATAGTCGTTTACGACATGGACTTCGTCCTCTATTTCAAGGTTATGCGTTGGGCGGTAGCGCTGTACCGATTCCTTCACATTGTGCGAAACAACATCGGTAGTGGCAAAGCAAAGAGTTGCGGCAAGTATCGGAATCCAGCACCATTTCCCGAAACGCTTCACCGCCATAAAGATGAACAGTGCAACCATCGGAATCCAGAACCAGTTGCTGCTTATCGCCCACATTATCGGGTCAAGCCAGTCGGCGTGCAACCCGTTGATAAACAACAGAATCTCGCGGTCGATAAGTTCAAGGCTTTCAATCATTAGGCGTGCAAGTCGTTAAGAAGTTCTGGCGAAAAATACTTGAGCCATTCGGTGTAGGTGTCCTGTGCCGACTTCATTGTATCGACAAGGTATGAGGGCGCGTGTTCAAATTCGCGTAGTCCTCTGTAATAAAATGTCTTGTGGTCGTTGTCGATGACGAATGGCACAATGTCGTTGCGCAGGCATTCGCGGAAAAGTATCAGGCGTCCTACGCGTCCGTTTCCGTCCTGGAACGGATGTATGCTTTCGAAGTAGAAGTGGTATTTTGCAAGAGTTTCAATGCTTACATTTTTCTGCGAGGCGTACCAGTCCGAAAGGTCGTGCATTTCGCGGTCAACATCTTCGGGCAGGGTTGTCCTTGCTTCGCCAACTTCGTTGGCAAGTTTTTTCCAGTCGCCGACATTGAAGTATGGTTTCTGCGCATCAGATGTGCTGGATTTTATAATCTTGTGGAACTGCTTGATAATGTCAATGCTTAAAGGCTGGCTGATTGTGTCAATAAGATAGTCGAAAGCGATGAAATGGTTTGTCGTTTCGATAATGTCATCTACTGGTATTGCTTCTTCGCTACCGAACCCGATAGTGCGGGTTTCGAATATGTATCGGGTTTGTTCTTCCGACAGCTTGCTTCCTTCGATTCTGTTGGAATTGTAGGCCAGTTTTACCTGTGTCTTGTGATAAATTCCGCCTTTGCGTTTAGCCTTCCTTTCGTCGGTAAGAATTTCGGTGAGAGCGTTCATAATTGTCTGTTTATTCGTTCAAAGCCTTCCAGATTATGTCTTTCAGCTTGTCGATGTTCTTGTGTGCCACCGACGAGATGAATACGGTTTCAATGTTTTCGGGCAAATCCTTCGACAGCATTTCCTGAAGTTCATCGTCTATGAGGTCGCACTTTGTTACGGCTAGGATGCGCTTCTTGTCGAGAAGTTCGGGGTTGTACTGCGTGAGTTCGTTGAGCAGAATTTCGTATTCGCCGCGGATGTCCTTTGCATCGGCTGGTACCATAAAGAGCAGTATTGAGTTGCGCTCAATGTGGCGCAAGAACCTAAGTCCCAGACCTTTGCCCTGGCTAGCGCCTTCAATGATTCCAGGTATGTCGGCCATTACAAACGACTTGTAGTCGTGGTAGGCTACGATGCCGAGGTTAGGCACGAGCGTGGTGAAAGGGTAGTCGGCAATTTCGGGCTTTGCTGCCGATACAACCGACAGCAATGTCGATTTGCCAGCATTTGGGAAACCTACGAGACCGACATCGGCAAGCACTTTCAACTCGAGGATTACGGTCTTTTCGATTCCTGGTTCGCCGGGCTGCGAGAATTTTGGTGCCTGGTTGGTTGCCGTCTTGAATTCTGCGTTGCCAAGTCCGCCGCGACCGCCTTTGAGGAGGATGATTTCCTGGTCGTTCTCGGTGACTTCGCAGAGTACTTCGCCAGTGTATTCGTCGCGGGCGATAGTTCCGAGCGGCACATCGAGGGTAATGTCCTTGCCGTTTGCGCCAGTGCATAGTGCGCCGCTACCGTTAGTGTGGCGGTTGTACGTGAGGTGCAGAAGTGTCCACACATTGGTAGTGCCGTGCAGGATAATATGTCCGCCGCGTCCGCCGTTTCCTCCGTCGGGACCGCCTTTCTCCACGAATTTCTCGTGGCGGAAGTGCATCGAACCTGCGCCGCCCGCTCCCGAACGGCAGTATATCTTTACATAATCTACAAAGTTTGAGGTGGTTGCCATAAGTTTTTAATTGACAATGGATAATTTATAATTGACAATTTATAATGGATAATTGATAATTGATAATTAGTCGGTTAGGTTAAAGAATTCTTTTGACACCAATATGAATTTATCAATGATTGTTTTGTGTTTATTGTATGTTTCAAAGTTGTTAAACTTTATTTTTAGTTCATTACATCGAGGATTATATGTCGTATCAAGACCTTCGTTTTCCAATTCTTGAATAATAGTGTTATTTTCTTCGCTCTTTATAACTATGTATAAGAATGATTTTTTAGGTCTAAACATAAGAAAGTTCCTTGATATGCCATCTTTGGAAAGCCCGATGTAGAATTTATTATATTTTAATGTGAATCCAGAAACAATGTCGCCCAATGACTTATATATTTTGTCAATTTCGGCCATCATTTTTGGAGAAGTGCGTTTTTCCCAGTATTCCCTATCGGTTGTCACTTCTTGTTCGTCTTCATCGTTAACAGTAACTATTCTGTCTATTACTTTTGTGAATGATAATGCTATGTCGTTCCCGTATTTAATTGCTTTCATTTGTAAAGCAATTAATGGAATGGTTCCATTGAACAATGATATTACATTAAAAAATCTGCCAGTAATTTCTTCTGCAACAATTACAGCGCAATGGTCATATTGAGGATAGCGTTTCCTTTCGGAGTCCCAGTATTCAATAGTTCTGATTATATGACTTGGGTCTGTTGCGCCTAATTGAACTTCAACTTCATATCTAATGGAATCGTCTTCATCCCCAAGTAAAATATCCAATCGGCCACCTGACGGCTGCTTTTTTTCTCTGCGAATGGGAGTAAGATTGCCTAATCCCAAGACTTCTGGATGCTCATAAATAAAAGATTGAATTTTATCTTCTTTTATTTGTTGGTTGTTTTTTAATGAGATGTTTTCTAAAGATACTAATTCTGGCATAACTTGTTGTTTTTATTTTCACTTATTCATTTTCATCAATGATTGCTGGATATAATCTTAAAAAAGAACCCCGGAACCGAGATTCCGAGATTCTCAATATGGAAACAAATGTATAACTACTTAACCTGAGGCATCTGGTCCTTGAAGAGCGGAGTCTTCTTAACTTCGGCCTTTACCTTCTTGCCACGGATGTCGATGTAGATTTCGGTGCCTTCCTTCCAGAAGCCGCGGTTGAGGTATGCCATACCGATACCCTTCTTCATCATTGGCGACATTGCTCCCGAGGTAACATGACCAATCTCGTTGCCTTCTGCATCGTAAACGAGGTATTCGGGACGCGGAATGCCACGGTCAACGAGGATGAAGCCCTTCAACATCTTGCTGGTGCCTTCTGCTTTCAGCTTCTCGTGGTATGCGCGGTTGGTGAAGTCGTTGCCATCGACAAACTTGGTAATCCAGCCAAGACCTGCTTCGATTGGCGAGGTGGTGTCGTTGATGTCGTGTCCGTAGAGGCAGAATCCCATTTCGAGGCGGAGAGTGTCGCGTGCGCCAAGACCTATCATCTTGATGCCGAATTCTTCACCTGCTTCGAGAACAGCCTTCAACAGCTTGTCGGCGTACGGGTTCTTTGCGTAGATTTCGCATCCACCAGCACCTGTGTAACCGGTTGTTGAGAAGATAACTTCTGGAATACCAGCGAATTCGATAATCTTGTTGGTGTAGTATTCCATGTCGATTACATTAGCCTTTGTGAGCTTCTGCATAGCCTTCAGAGCGTAAGGACCCTGAACAGCGAGCTGGCAGTATTCGTCGGATGCGTTTACGATGTCCTGTCCGACCTTCAAGCCCATCTTTTCAGCGATTGCGATGCACCAGTTCCAGTCCTTGTCGATGTTAGCAGCGTTTACAACGAGGAAATATTTCTTGTCGTTGATTCTGTAAACCAAGAGGTCGTCAACGATACCGCCGTCGTTGTTAGGCAGGCACGAGTACTGAACCTTACCGTCGGTGAGGTCGGCAACATTGTTCGAAGTAACCTTCTGTACGAAGTCGAAAGCCTTGTCGCCGGTTACCCAGAATTCGCCCATGTGAGAAACATCGAAAACGCCGATATGTTCGCGGCAGAAGATGTGCTCGTCGTTTATGCTAGTGTACTGGATAGGCATGTTGAAGCCTGCGAAAGGTGCCATCTGTGCGCCCTGTGCGATGTGAAACTGCGTGAAGGCAGTGGTTTTGATTTCTTCCATTATGTTATGTCTTTAAGTTTTTAATGAATTTTTTGAAAAATTTGGGGCAAAGATAAGATTTTTATTTGAGCCAGTTTTATTTTTGTGAAATTATTTTGAGGGGGTGGGGAAACTTGGATTAGTAATTAGGTTTTGAATTAAAATAAGAGTTTTTTGATATTTAGAGATTTGGTACGCATGCGTGCCAAAATATAAGTTTGTTGCATGTATTATGTGAATAAAAATGCACTAATACTATTTTGTTAGTAATCTTACTAACTTAATGTCCTGTAACTTATTAACCTAACAATTGCTTGTTAAAAATAAAATATATAGGAAGTTGTGTCTCGTGGGATTTGTAAGTATGTTTGCAATTTAAACATTGTTGAATTGGAGATATAAAATATGCCTGGTAAAAATTTACACGACCATCCGTTTGATGATGGTACAAAAACAAAACTTGAAATCTTTGAGAGTTATACTAAAGAATGGTTGCCTGTTTTTGTAATGAGTCCTTATAAGCATATTTGTATATTTGATTTGTTTGCAGGAACTGGTCGCGATTTAAAAGGAATCGCAGGTAGTCCAATAAGGATATTACAGCAAATCAATGGGATACTAGATACAGTCAATAAACGAGAGAAGCATATTTATGTGTGGTTAAACGAATATGATTCTAATAAGTATAATGTATTACGAGATTGTTGCAACCAATATATTCAGGAAAATCAATTACTCAAAAATGCAGTAGAAAAAGAGATTGTAAAGATAAAATATACTAATCTTGATTTCGCAGAATTGTTTCCAGAGGTAATTGGCATAATGAGACGATTCCCATCGTTGGTTTTCCTTGATCAAAATGGAATTAAATTCTTGTCTGACCAATATTTCCAGGATTTGGTAACAACATCTATGGTTGATTTCTTGTATTTCGTTTCGTCTTCATATTTTTTCAGGTTCGGAGAAAGACCTGAATTTTTGATGAATGTACAATTAGATATGCAACGTGCAAAAGAGAATCCATATAAATTTATACATAGAAGTCTATTGGAACAATTTAGAGAAAAGATTCCTGCTGATTCAAATGTAAAACTTTATCCATTTACAATAAAAAAAGGAGCAAATATATATGGAATTATATTCGGAGCAAGTCATCCACTTGCTGTTGATAAATTTCTATCTGTTGCTTGGAAGAAAAATTCTATAAATGGAGAAGCAAATTTTGATATAGATGATGATATGTCAAAATCTCAATTGTTATTATTCGGTGATAAGAAACTGACTAAAAAAGAGGCTTTCGCATCATTGCTTAAGAATAAGATACAAAGCAGAGAGTTGAAAACGAATGAAGATGTGTATTTGTTTACTCTTGATCATGGGCATATACCTTCTCATGCTTCTGATGTGCTGAGAGAAATGAAAAAGGAGGGTCTTTTAACCTATGAAACGACATCACCATTGGTAAATTATGAACAAATATTTCATAAGCAGCATATTGTTGAATATAAGGTAAGATAATTATATGAAAACCACCAAAATAGAATGGACAGACAAGACATGGAATCCTGTAACTGGATGTACCAAGATTTCGCAGGGATGCGCACACTGCTATGCAGAAATGATGACGCGAAGGCTTAATGCTATGGGGCTGGAAAAATATGCCAATGGTTTTCATGTTACACTTCATAACGAATGCCTTGACGAACCTTTGGAATGGAGTAAACCTCATACTATTTTTGTATGCTCCATGAGCGACCTGTTCCACAAGGATGTGCCGTTTGTGTTTGTGGATAAAGTAATGAGAATCATCAGAAGAACTCCACAACATAGATACCAGTTGCTTACAAAGCGAGCAGAACGTATGGCTGAATATTTTCTCACGCACGATGTGCCACAAAATGTTTGGTTAGGGGTCACGGTGGAAGCTCAATCCTCAAAATCCCGTATAGATAGTCTTCGTGTTCTTGATGCCCCAATACGATTCCTTTCGTGCGAACCGCTTATCGAGGATTTGGGCGAACTGGATTTGAGAAATATCGACTGGGTGATAGTTGGTGGCGAAAGCGGACAACAGGCTCGCCCTATGAAAGAAGAATGGGTTTTGTCCATAAAGGAGCAGACAGAAAAGCAAGGTTCTGCATTTTTCTTTAAGCAGTGGGGAACTTGGGGCAGCGATGGCATTAAGCGTAGCAAACATAAAAATGGAAAACTAATCAACGGCAAAGTATTTCAGGCTATGCCGATGTAAAAGGTTAATTATGACAAGTAAAAAATATAAAATAGCGTCTCTGTTTTCTGGCTGTGGTGGTCTTGATTTGGGCTTTTCGGGTGGTTTTGATTTTAACGGACAATCATTTAAAAAGCATGATACTAAAATTGTTTTTGCTAACGACTTTGATAAAGATGCGGTTTCTTGCTACAATTCAAATGAGTTGTTAGTCAAAGACGGTGTTCAATGTTTATTGGCTGATATTAGGAATGTTAAAGATGAGGAAATCCCTGACTACGATATTCTATTGGCTGGATTTCCCTGTCAACCATTTTCAAACGCAGGAAGCAGAAAGGGCGTTGATGACAAAAACGGCAGAGGCACTTTGTTTGAAGAATGTGAACGAATAATAAAAGCAAAAGTTGATTCTGGAAAAAGGCCTAAAGCATTTGTTTTTGAAAATGTTCGCGGTATTTTGTCTTCAAAAATGCCAGATAAAGTAACAACAGTGCCACAGGAGATAATAAACAGAATGCAAGCCTTGGATTATAATGTCACATTACAATTGGTCTGTTCTTGTGATTATGGGGTTCCACAAAAGCGATACCGTGTTCTTATGGTTGGTGTAGATAAGAATTTGGGGAAATTTGATTTCTCTTTTTTGCAAGATGTCGTATGTGAAAATAATATCCCGTCAGTATCATTTGGTAAAGAAGAGAGGTTGATGTTGGGTGCAATATTGCAAAATGTTGATTGCGCACCAGATAATAAAGTGTGGGATTATAGTGTGACTACACAAAAGACAGTTGACCTTATAGGTCCCTGCAAGCATGGTAAAGATGCAATAAAATTATTTGAAGGTGATTTCAAAAAACAAGATTTGCCTCCTATTGTATTTGAAGGTCGCTCATGGAAAAATATTCCATACGAAAAATTATCTCCTCGTTTCAAAAAAATTGCAGATGACCCTAAAAGGTATCATGCCCCTAAGTTTTTTAGACGGTTCGCTTTTGGGGAAATAAATGGAACAATTACTGCATCTGCTCAACCTGAAAATTGTGGTATAACGCATCCTGTAGAAAATAGACGTTATTCTGTTAGGGAGATTGCTAGAATTCAGTCATTTCCAGATAGTTTTAGATTTAATGCCATTCCATTACAATCTCAATATAAAGTTATAGGTAATGCTGTTCCTCCAGTAATGGCTTGGGTGGTAGCAAATGCATTGTTGAATTTTTTATCAAAATAATAAACTGTCATGTATTTAAGTAAAAATTGTATTTTAAAAGCATTAAGCGTGCTTTTTAATGCTAATCCAAACGTCAATAATAATAATTTCAGCGCAATTCAATATTTCTTGGCAACTGATGTTTATTATAAAAAACATAATAATCCTTGTGATTCAAGGAACGCTAAAGACAGAAATGAATTTTGTGACTATGTTGCAAAGATTGTTTCTTTGGATGACAATAATTATTTTAGTTCTTTCAAGCAGATATATAATAAAGGAAATAAGAAGCTTAGGGAGACTGTAGTAAGTAATTTTTTTACAGGAACTTCAGTTAAAGAATCTAAAAATACATCTGGTAAAAAATTTGATTATCCCGCGTCTTCCCCATTGCTTTATGCTTTAGATGGTTCGGTACATAAGGAGGAATCATACTATCCGAATATATATAGCTATTTGAAATTGGATGAAGAGAGAGTTGCGTTAGTAATATGGTTGTTGCGTAAAAGTGGTAATTTTAATGATTTGACAATTGATGAATTTAAGGACTCATTGGCTGAATCTTACTCCAAAAAGATGATTGATACTCTTATTCCAACAAGCATTAGTAATTGGGAAGAAATTCTTGAAAAAATGAATGCTGATTGTAATAAAGAGGAGGCAATTATTAATATTGAAGATGTGAATGGCAAAATCCAATCCCAGCAAATATTTTATGGCACTCCCGGTAGTGGCAAATCTTATAAAGTGAAAGAATATGTTGTGTTAGCCTATCCTGACGAGAAAGAACGTGACGAATATGTCTTCCGTACAACTTTTCATCCAGACAGCGATTATGCTTCGTTTGTGGGTTGCTATAAACCTCGAATGGTCGGCAAGGACATTGAATATCAGTTTGTACCGCAAGCCTTTACGCTTGCATACGAAAAGGCTTGGCAAAATCCAGAAAAACGTGTTTATCTTATAATCGAAGAAATCAATCGTGGCAATTGTGCCCAGATTTTTGGTGATTTGTTTCAGCTATTAGATAGGAAAGATGGTGTTTCTGAATATCCAATAAATGCTGATGCCGATCTGAGACAATATCTTGAAAAAAAATTAAGCAAAGGTAAAGACGGAATAAAGAATGGAAAATTGAAACTGCCAGCTAACTTGTATATTTTGGCAACAATGAATACAAGCGATCAGTCGTTGTTTCCGATGGATTCGGCATTCAAACGCCGTTGGTCGTGGGAGTGTGTTCCGATTGATTATGATCACAAAGATTCAAGCAAGTTCATAATTAATATAGGTGGTAAATCATACAAATGGAATGAGTTCTTGAGAAAAGTAAACGAAAAGATTTTTGCGGTGACCAAATCGGAAGACAAACAGATGGGTAATTTCTTCATCAATGGTAATGTGGATGAACGTCAATTCATAGACAAAGTTATGTTCTACTTGTGGAATGACATCTGCAAGGAGGAATATACGACCGATAACAATTTCTTCCGCAATTTTACCGATGATAAAAAGACAGAAACAAAAGGGAAAGAGTTTACGTTTAATCAACTATTTGGAACAGAGAGAACAAAATTGTTGGAAGGCTTTTTTGCTTATCTAGGCGTGAACGGGAAATAATAAGTTGATACGGAAGTAATGAAACTATATTTTGAAGAATATGGCTATCCGATTGACAAGTTGCGAGAGAATCTTGGCGACAATATTTTGCTGCATCCTTTACAAGAAGGAAAGGCAAAGGTCTCATACGTTGGTTATTTCTTTAATTCCGAAATCAATGATACTGTTTTCATTTTGCCAAAGGTCTTTATCTCTGAAAATAAGTGGGCTTTCGACATTGAAGGTTGTAATCCAGAAGAGATTATAGATTTGTCTCCAGAAACTAACCCATTAAAGACGAATTCTTATGATGAAGTTGTTTTTGAATTGTCAATGTGGCTTTACCAAGCAATCTGCCATTTCTACGAACGAAAATCACAGAGCAGCATAGGTTCTGATGTTGAGATTCTTAATGTCAGACCAATGGGAGAAAAGATGTCGAAGACAATCATTGAAATCATTCTTTCGTTGCGTGGTTTTCAGAAGAAACACAAGAACCTGTTTACTTATATTTCGTTGGTTAATTCCATCGGAAACAACAAGGTGCACTGGAACAAGACTATCAGCAAGGTTCAGCCTGTTTTCAAGGACAAGAAACCTTTTTATTTGGAATTCAAAAATAAAAGCAAGGTAATAAATTTCGATGAGGAACTTGTTGCATTGTTCTATTCGGTATTAAATTACATAAGTCAGACCTATCATTTTAAGACTCAGATTGTAAATGGTTATGCAATTTTGAAATCATCGAAAATAAAGACGATGATTGAAAGTGGCAAGGGGACAAGGCTACTAAAAAAGATTCGCCACAATTATTTTACCGATGAGTTGGTTGAACTTTGGAATTTGTTGTATGAGTTCTTTGCTCGTGCCGAAATGATTGGTTCTGGAAAAGCATATCAGGAAAAGCTGTTGGTCAGCAATTTCAACTTGGTTTTTGAGGATATGATTGACCAGTTGATTAGCGATAAAGATTTGCCAAAAGAATTGAAGGAACAGCCTGATGGTAAGATTGTTGACCATATTTACAAGAATCCGTCACTGATAGAAGAAGATAAAGATATTTATTTTATTGGAGATAGCAAGTATTATAAAGGAACAACGGGCCTTGGAGATAATTCTATTTATAAGCAGTTTACATACGCAAAAAACGTTATCCAATATAACATAAATCTTTTTAATAGCGAAAAGAACCTAAATAATTGCCGTTACCGAGACCCTTTGACGGAAGGGTATAACATTACTCCTAATTTCTTCATTCGCGGGAATATTGACTTTAAAAATCCTAAAAGTCAAGAGCTAAATTTACAGCTCAACAAAGTTTCAAAGGATGATATTCCGCCCAACAAACATTTTGAGAATCGGCTATTTGACAGGGATACATTGTATTTGCAGACCTACAACATAAATTTTATGTTTGTAGTGGCTTCATACGTGAAAAACTCTGATGATATGGCGTTGAAGAAATCTATTCAGTCTATGTTCAGACGCAATTTTATTGACTTTATTGAAAGTAAGTTTGAATTTTATGTTTTAGAACCCCAAGAGGGCGATTTGAAAGAAATGGTGGAGAAACATTTCAAACAATTGAATGGTAAAATTTATTGTCCTAGTGATTGTGACAATTTAGTGATATTGGCTCTTGACAAGGATACTAAATACCAATTTGCGAATCTGCAATTGCTTTCAACTATAGAGGATGATTTTTATGTTTACGAATATCATTTAGGGTGCGCTCCCGATGATGAGAAGAAAGACGTTAAGTATCATTATTGGAAAATTTCAATGGTTGCAGAAAAGTCTGATGTTGCAAAAGCCAAAGATGAAGATACTAAACTACAAGAAAAGTACAAGAAATATAAGAATCCGTCTGTTTTATTTGGAATTTACAAGGATGCTGCGCATTTAAAGTGGATTATGGAAAACAAGAAATATAATGTGCGTTTTGATGATAGGGTAGGTGCGGTAAAGCATACCCGTCAGGTTACTTCTGCCGAATACCTTGTGTTGTATGAGTTTGGTAAAGAAGACAAATATACGGTTTACAAACTTGGCGGCAAGCACTACATCTGGGATGCGGAAAAGATGAAGAAAACTGGATACGAAATAAAAGATGGCGGAGATGTAAACAAATATTATCTTTATGATATTTTGTGTGAGACGACTGAATTAGGCGAAATTGATATTAAATCAACATTGGAAAAACCTAGAGAGGTAATCAGAAAGATTGTAAAGAATGAGGATGATGTAAAAGGGACTCCAATTTATGTATATAAGTATGAATTGGATCATTTATAATAAGATGCTCAACTCATCTGAGTTTCCGAATAGTTCACCAATTTCCACCTTTCCAATTAAAAAACTATCCGTTTGGCATTTTTTTTATAAACTTGCGAACTTTTTTAGTTAGGAGAAAATAGGATGGAAGCTATATTTACGCCTGAATTTTTCAATACGATGCTGA